>Ga0268276_1001010_pt1 | contig 29773 bp, 26 predicted proteins | sample saktaG_4_FD_190145 | JGI IMG/M metagenome (GOLD analysis project Ga0268276, IMG submission 190145) | Saline water microbial communities from Sakinaw Lake, British Columbia, Canada - sak_2010_1_5_45m | ecosystem: Environmental > Aquatic > Non-marine Saline and Alkaline > Saline ...
TACGTATACAGCGTCGCATTCAGCCCCGACGGCCAGACACTCGCATCCGGGAGCTGGGATAGCACGGTCAAGCTCTGGGCCGTGAACTCAGGCAGGGAGCTGCGATCTCTCGAAGGCCATTCCGACTGGGTGAACGCCGTCGCATTCAGCCCCGACGGCAGAACGCTCGCATCCGGGAGCAACGATTACACGGTCAAGCTCTGGGCCGTGAACTCAGGCAGGGAGCTGCGATCTCTCGAAGGTCATTCCAACTGGGTGAACGCCGTCGCATTCAGCCCCGACGGCAGAACGCTCGCATCCGGGAGCTGGGATGGCCAGGTCAGGCTCTGGGACGCGGCCCGCCGCCAATGAGGGCGCATTCGCAGATAGCGGCCGCGGATCGCGGGGGCCATCGGGGCGGATCTGCGGGAGGGAGGCCAGAGGCGCTGAGAAGCGTATTGGAAGGGCCTTTCGCAGATCAGATGCAGCTTTTCCGCTCATGCGAGGTAGATCGCTATAGCCGGTGAGGTATCATGGGCTGGCTATGCGATAAAGGACGCGATATGGATTTATCTTAAGGGGGAGCAGAGAGGGGCGAAAGACCCCGGCCTTCAGGCCGGGGATGTAGAGCCCCTCCTTTCTTTATGTCAAACCTATAAATACGATTAAGTAGGATAAACTACTATGCTCAAGTCTTTCAAGTATCGGCTATATCCTACTAAATCACAAAAGACGAGGATGGAGCGGACGCTGGACTTGTGCAGATGGACCTATAACCAAACACTGGCATATCGAAAGGACACATGGGAGAATGAAGGCAGATCAACCTCGAAATTTGAGACGTACAACCTCCTCCCCGCCTGGAAGGTAGAAAGACCGGAGCTAACCGAAGTCCACTCCCAAGTTCTCCAGAATGTCCAGGAACGGGTTGACCTGGCGTTCAAAGCCTTCTTTAAACGTGTCAAATCTGGAGAGAAGCCCGGATATCCCAGGTTTAAGGGGCGTGGGTGGTACGATTCGTTCACATATCCTCAATCAGGTTTCAAGCTCGAAGCTGGTAAGCTCCGCACTTCTAAGATCGGAGACATTAAGATCAAGCTCCACCGACCGATCGAAGGGAAGATCAAAAGGCTAACAGTTTGGAGGACTGCCACTGGTAAGTGGTTTGCCTGCTTCTCCGTCGAAATCGAAGATCCGCCTAAGCCTCCCTGGAAAGACGGATCGATGGTGGGCATTGATGTAGGTTTGGAAAGCTTTGCTACACTATCCAATGGTGAGAAGATAGATAACCCCCGTTTCTTCCGATCTGAGGAGAGGGCATTAGCGAAAGCTCAGAGACGGCTATCGAAATGTGAGACGGGGACTCTTGATCGAAGGAAGGCACTCAAGGTAGTCCAGAGGGTCCATGAGCGAATCGCTAACAGAAGATATAATTTGACTCATCAGGTTAGCTGTACCCTGGTTAGCAGGTTCGGGCTGATTGCCTTCGAAGATCTGAGCATTAAGAACATGCTCCAGAACCACCACTTAGCTAAAAGCATATCTGACGCGGCTTGGAGGATGCTAGTAACAACCACCACTTACAAGGCTGAAAGCGCCGGTTCGATGGTGGTGCTAGTCGATCCCAGGAATACAAGTCAGCTATGTTCTAGGTGCGGTCTTAAAGTTCCTAAGTCGCTATCGGATCGAGTCCATGAATGCCCACAGTGTGGGCTGGTCATGGATCGGGACGAGAACGCAGCGATAAATATTCTGAGATTGGGGACACAATCTCTGCCAAAAGCTAGAAGCCCCGCCCTTAAGGGCGGGGAGTGTTCACATGAAGCATAGGATAATACATCGGTTAGAAGAATGGAAGGGCCTTGGTGGAGAAGGATGATCGTAAGAGCTGTCTGCCAGAATCAGGTGCTGCGCCCCTTTGAGTTGCTGCATCTGAAAGAATTAAGTGATAGGCTTAGTACTATCGACTGCTAGGCAATCAATTCAAGCCTCCGGGAGAGATAATGGAGAAGGGAAAAGAAGAGAGAGTATGATCGAGATAGTATTTCGCGTACCAGATGATGCTCTGCTGGCCCTGAAGCTCAATCCGGAAGATCTGGAGAGGGAGATCCGGATGGCAGCTGCAGTCAAGCTCTTCGAGATGGGAAAGCTCTCTTCCGGCGCTGCGGCTCATCTTGCGGGCGTTCCCCGCACGGTCTTCTTATCGAGGCTGGCTGACTACGGCATCGATACGTTCGATCTTACAATCGAAGAGCTGAAGAGAGAGGCCAGCCTTGCCTGAAACCATCTGCAATACGTCTCCTCTTCAATACCTGCACCAGATCGATCAGCTCAGTATACTACCAGCCCTGGCTGAAGAGGTACTCGTACCTCCTGCAGTTCAACAGGAGCTGGTGGAAGGCCTGGCGCAAGGAGTCAACCTTCCCGAGATCTCCAATCTTCCCTGGATAAGGATCAGATCTCCTGCCGCAGCACTTGCAGAGCCCCTCATTGCCGATCTGGGACTCGGAGAGACACAGGTCCTGATGCTGGCCCTTGAAATCCCCGGATCTATCGCCATCCTCGATGACAAATTTGCCCGTCGCATTGCCGAGGTGAGAGGAATACCTCACATCGGCACCCTTGGCCTTCTCTTGAATGCTAAACGTGCCGGCATCTTGAGCGAAGTTATGCCTTCTATCGATAGACTGGAGCAGCTGCGCTTTCGGCTCTCGGCCCAGACGCGCGCTGCGGTGCTGGAACTGGCAGGGGAGCAATAGCAGGCTGGCCCGCGCTTGCCCTAGCGCCGCCAGGCGGCCGCATGCTGGCGTCTTCGGGGAGCTGGATACTCTCTTTGGGCATTCGGCGGCGTACACGTCTGTCGCATTCAGCCCCGACGGCCGCACGCTGGCCTCGGGAAGCCAGGATGGCACCATCCGGCTCTGGGACGTCGCCCGCTAGCCCGCCGGGGATGCGCGATCGCATCCAGCGCCCGCATTCAGACAGTCGAAAGCCCCCGCGGCGAAAGCGCGGCTGCGGCGGCGAGTCAGAGGCGCCGGTAGCCGAGGCGTGGACGGGTGAAGCCGCCGGGATGCGATGCCCGGGATCCGCGGGCGGGCCGGCCCTTCCGCTGCACGCCGGCGGTCAACGGATGGTTTGAGGTTTCGGGCTCCTCGTTCCCGATCGCGTAGCTTTCTATAAATACGAGCTTTCAACAAATACTATTCAATGAAGTACACGGTCATCCTCGAACCTCAAGATGAAGGAGGCTATACCGTCCGATGCCTGGAGATTCCAGGAGCCATAAGCGAAGGAGAGACAAAGGAGGAAGCCCTGGAGAACATAAGAGAGGCGATCAGGCTCGTCCTGGAGGTTATCAAGGATAATCTGGCGAGGCAATCCGGCGTAGAGATCTTAAACGTTGAGCTGGCAGATGTCTGTTAAGCTTCCAGTGATCTCAGGGGAGAAGCTGATCAAGATCTTAGTCCGAAAAGGCTTTTCCGTCAAAAGGCAATCCGGCAGCCATGTGGTCCTTCATAAGGGCGATGTGGTATTCTCAGTTCCTTTGCACGATGAGCTAAAGATTGGCACTTTGAAGGCGATCTTGAGCCAATCCGGACTCTCGATCGAGGATTTAACGGCTTGAACGAGATGAAGGCCGATGAATGCCGGGATAGGAGCATTCCCCAAAGGCAAGGCGAAACGATTCAGATCCAGAGCCGCAAATAGTCGCTGGCAGCGGCAGCTTAGGCCGGCCAGTTCGTGGGGGGGCCGCCAGGCCATGAAATGCCTGCCAGCAGGACCCGCCCATCCACCGGGAACCGCCGTCCTGACGATAGGGATATAAATCATCCTGACACCCGTCAACACGGTCTCCCATGTCCCGATTTATCCTCCTCTGCCTTGCCGCCTTCCTTCTGATCGGATCAGTCACCGCCGCCGACCTGCCTTTCGTCTTTTCCGAAGACACACCGACCCTTGCAGGCCTCTCGGCTGCGGAGCTGCAGGATCTCGCCGCCTCAGCCCCGGCGGGCGTCCCGGCAATCAGCCAGGTCCCTGAGGACGAGCTTATGGAGTGGACCGAGGTTGGCGGGAGGACTGTAGCCGCAGGCAAGACGAAGAGCACAGCAGGGGAGCTGAAGGAGATCTTCAACAGCCGGGTTGAACCTGGAAACGAGTTCGTCCACGATACCGCGATGATTGTTGTCGGAAGCTATACGGGCTCGTTCTCGCTCTATCAGGTCTGCGCCATATACAACTACCTGAACTCGGGAGACGACTCCACCGACGGATGGAGCTATTACCCAGATCCTCGCGGCGTTGACCTGTACTACTACGCGAACAAGACACTGACTAACGGCCAGAAGATGTTGGCATCTGGAGCTGGCGACTGCGACGACTTCGCAATTCTCATGGCCTCGCTCGTCGAGTCGATCGGCGGGACAACCAGGATCATCCTCGCCTACAACCAGAGCGTGGGCCACGCCTACACCGAGGTCTATCTGGGATCGGTGAACGATGCTGGAAACCAGGTCGAGGACGTGATCGAGGCATTGAAGGAGCACTACGGCGTCTCCGAGGTCTTCACCCACCTGGATACAACGAGCGGCGAGGTCTGGCTCAACCTCGACTGGTGGCCCGATGGCGGCGTGCTCCACCCGGGCGGCCCCTTCTTCCCAGGGACGAAGCACATACCGCTGCGGATCCGCGACCAGTACGGAAAGACGCCGATGCGGCCGCCGGAGGGATTTTCGCCGAGGCCGAAGGCGGATGCGACTGGGCTCATCATGGTCCTCGGGAACCTGTCGAATCCCAAGAATAGCGTCGCCTATAGCCCGGACGGCAGAACGCTTGCCTCGGGCAATGAAAACGGGACTGTGAGCCTCTGGGACGCGAATACCGGCCTTGAGCTTCGCACCCTCTCGGGCCATTCCGACTATGTGAGAAGCGTCTCGTTCAGCCCCGACGGGCGGACGCTCGCCTCGGGGAGCGATGATAGCACGGTCAAGATCTGGGACGTGGACTCAGGCAGGGAGCTGCGATCTCTAGAAGGCCATTCCAGCTACGTATACAGCGTCGCATTCAGCCCCGACGGCCAGACACTCGCATCCGGGAGCTATGATAAGACGGTCAAGCTCTGGGATGTGAACTCAGGCAGGGAGCTGCGATCTCTAGAAGGCCATTCCAGCTACGTATACAGCGTCGCATTCAGCCCCGACGGCCAGACACTCGCATCCGGGAGCTGGGATAGCACGGTCAAGCTCTGGGACGTGAACTCAGGCAGGGAGCTGCGATCTCTAGAAGGCCATTCCAGCTGGGTGGAAAGCGTCGCATTCAGCCCCGACGGCCAGACACTCGCATCCGGGAGCTGGGATAACACGGTCAAGCTCTGGGCCGTGAACTCCGGCAGGGAGCTGCGATCTCTCGAAGGCCATTCCGGCAGCGTGAACGCCGTCGCATTCAGCCCCGACGGCCAGACACTCGCATCCGGGAGCAACGATTACACGGTCAAGCTCTGGGCCGTGAACTCAGGCAGGGAGCTGCGATCTCTCGAAGGCCATTCCGGCAGCGTGAACGCCGTCGCATTCAGCCCCGACGGCCAGACACTCGCATCCGGGAGCTGGGATAGCACGGTCAAGATCTGGGACGTGAACTCAGGCAGGGAGCTTCGCACCCTGTCGGGCCATTCCGGCAGGGTGAGAAGCGTCGCCTTCAGCCCCGACGGGGGGACGCTCGCATCCGGGAGCTATGATAACACGGTCAAGCTCTGGGACGTGAACTCAGGCAGGGAGCTTCGCACCCTATCGGGCCATTCCTGGGTTGTGAGAAGCGTCTCGTTCAGCCCCGACGGGGGGACGCTCGCATCCGGGAGCTATGATAACACGGTCAAGCTCTGGGACGTGAACTCAGGCAGGGAGCTTCGATCTCTCGAAGGCCATTCCAGCTACGTGAACGCCGTCGCATTCAGCCCCGACGGCCAGACGCTCGCATCCGGGAGCTTGGATCACACGGTCAAGCTCTGGGACGTGAACTCAGGCAGGGAGCTGCGATCTCTCGAAGGCCATTCCCGCAGCGTGAACGCCGTCGCATTCAGCCCCGACGGCCAGACACTCGCATCCGGGAGCAACGATTACACGGTCAAGCTCTGGGACGTGAACTCAGGCAGGGAGCTGCGATCTCTCGAAGGCCATTCCCGCAGCGTGAACGCCGTCGCATTCAGCCCCGACGGCAGAACGCTCGCATCCGGCAGCGCCGATGGCCAGGTCAGGCTCTGGGACGCGGCCCGATAGCGCGGGCCGCCCGAGAGAAGCGCCTTCGTCCGGGGAGGGGTAGCCCTCTGGGCCCGGGGCCTCAGGTAGCCGATATGCCCTGGACCATAGAAAGTGATTTAAATTGATATTGCTGATACATTGCTGATCAGAAATGTCTCGTCTCCCTTGCATCTCCCTTGCGATCGTTCTTTTCTGTTATCTCACCTGCGGCCTTGCAACTGCATCCGACGTCCCCTGTGTCTTCGGCGCTGACGGCATCCAGTCCCTCGACGACGGCCCGCCCCTCCTGGAATCCGCGACCGGAGAGGAGACAGCCCTCGTGGCATCAGGCCCATCTCAGTATCTGCCAAATGTTCCATTGATCGCTCAATACGACGAGTCGGACCAGGTCGACGTCCTAACTGGCGCAGCTCCCGTTGCCGGCGGGGCAGGCTCAGGAAACAGCAGGCAGCTTGGCGAGATCAAGCAGGAGATCAATCAGAAGGTGGATGTGGAAAACGAGGCGACCAGGAACGCGGCCGTGATAATTGCCGCCCAGTTCCCTGGGGTTTACAACATCGACCAGATCTCATCCATCTACAGCTACCTGAAGGACGGATGGAGCTACGTCAACGATCCCCGCGGCCTTGACTACTACAGCTCGGCATCGAACACCCTCCATCTTGGAAAGGAGCTGGATTGCGTCGGCGCAGGTGACTGCGACGACTTCGCAATACTCATGTCTGCCCTGATCGAGGCGATAGGCGGGAGCACCAGGATAATCTTCGCCTACGGGACCAACGCAGGCCATGCCTACACCGAGGTATATCTCGGAAGTCTCAATGACCCGGGAAGCCATGTGCGAGAGAAGATCAACTGGCTGAAGAGCGAGTACGATTCAGACCAGATCTTCACCCATGTGGATCCTGCAAGCCAGGAGGTCTGGCTCAACCTCGACTGGTCGGCGGACCATCCTGGGGGCCCCTTCTACAACGCGAACAGGCACGTTGTTCTGATGATCCGGGAGGAGTACACGACAGCAGCCCCCGCGCTTCCGCCGGGCTTCGGGGCCTCCTCATCCAGCCAATCCTACGGCGTGATAAGGGGCCAGGTCCTCTCCTCGGGCGGCCTGCCGATGGTCGCAACGGTGATCCTCACAGACGAGCGGGGCCAGGAGCAGATGGCCATGACCGACGACCGGGGAAGCTACCGGGTAGAGCTTCCTGCAGGCAGCTACCGCATCACGGCAGAGAGGACCGGCTACGAGTTCCAGCAGATCTCGACGGACCTTTCGACCGGCCAGGAGAGGGAGGTCCCCATATCCGGATCGCAAGAGTATGTGATCGAGACTGGCTTCACCCTGGGGGATGTATTCGGCTGGGGGGATGATGGGCTAAGCGACCAGGGAGCGGCTTAGATGGATCGCAGACGGGCCTCGTCTCTGCCAATCATTCCCACAATCGCCCTGCTCTCCATCCTCGCCCTTGCAGCCCCGGCCCTGGGAGCGGACATCCCTTGCGCCTTCGACGAGCTTGGAATAGTGGAGATTGGAGACTCCTCAAGCCAGCTGACTGAAGAGGGGGCAATGGCCGGCCTTCCGACCATGCAGGGTCCGGGATCATCCGGCTCTGGCCCTTCTGAGTCGCCCGAGGTCTCCCTTCCCAAAGAAGATGTGAGCATAAAGAAGGCGAAGATCAAAGCTGCGGTCGACCCCACGAACCCCATCACCCGCAACAAGGCGGTCGAGATCGCAAGCCAGTTCTCGGGAAGCTACAACGTTCAGCAACTCTGCTCCATCTATCACTTCGTTAAGGATAACTGGAGGAACACATCGGACCCAAGGGGGGTGGACTTCTTCAGCCCGGCAAGCGAGACAATAACGCTTGCCGAGAGCATTGCCAAAAGGGATAACGCAACCGTTGCCGGGGCCGGTGACTGCGACGACTTCGCAATACTCATGGCCTCCTTGATCGAGGCGATCGGAGGCACGACGAGGATTGTCATGGCCTACGACGAGAGAGGAGGCCACGCCTATGCCGAGGTTTACGTGGGCCAATCGGACAAGGATCAGACGACTGCACTCCTCTCCTGGCTTAGAAGCCGCTACCGCTGCCCTATGGTTTATGTGCATATGAACGAAGATGATCGTGGAGTTTGGCTGAACCTCGACTGGAACGCAGACCATCCGGGAGGACCGGTACATGAATCGTTGGGCGAGGTCTTCGTCGATATCGGAGATTTGGCTGATAAGAGGGGAGTATCGCTTCCGCCGAACTACAGCCTCTCGCAAGCGCAGGGATCGATCCAGGGGATGGTCTCCGACGGTAACGAAAATCCCCTCGCCTGCACCGTGCTTGTGAAGGGGGCCGATGAGGACCACTCCTTCAGCGCGAATGCCTCGGGGAAGTTCAGTCTTGAAGTGGCTCCTGGATCCTATCAGGTGACGGCGGAGAAGCCGGGCTACTCCTTTGGAGCCAAAGAGGTCCAGGTCCTGCAGGGTGTCATCGTCGCTGCCGATCTGAGGGGGGCAGTCGATCGCGAGCCCAACATCCAGATAGTCACCGAGGCAGTGGACCCTGTCAAGAGGTGCGTCTACTACACGAGGAACAGCGAAGGCCGCCAGGTCTTCAAGATATGGGTCTACGTAACCGGCCCTGAGATCTCCCGGGTCAAGTCGGTCAAGTACTCGATGCACGAAACATTCGAGCACCCCGAGCACGTCAGCACCGATCCCAGCCGCGGATTCGAGATGATCCTCTGGTCCTGGGGCCGCTTCGTCATGCCGATCACGGTTACCACAACCGACGGCAACGAGTACCTCATCATGTACCCCTTCACCTTCAGGGCCCTTCTTGAGGATGCCCAGAGGAGGCAAGTTCGCTTCATCGACGCCACAGGGGCATGGGATGTCATCGGAGGGTACTGATATGATGCTATATCCGGGGAAGCGAGATGCTCGAAGAGGCCCATATGGGAGTCACATGGAACGAGCCCTTTTATCCGATAATCGAACGATAGTCACTAATTAGGACTGATAGGATATATGAACAGAGGAATGGTGTGAGAATGAGAGCAAAATTAGCCCACATATTGTTGGTCATGAGCATATATGGCCTGCTGATCTTTTCGGCCACAGCCGAGGATATATATGGAAATCCCACAACCGACGCCTACCCCGGATCGCCGACCTACGCATATCCGACGACCCCGGGAGTAGCTCCAGCCTACGGGTATGATGGAACGACATTTCCGGGAACTGGCATTGTAACGGACTACTCCATGGGAGCGCCGTCTTCGATTGGGCCGTCATCGGCAGGTCTCCCTTCCACGGTGGGCGCCTATCCGAGCACAGCACCAATGGCTGTCTACCAATCGTATGCGCCTCCAGCAGGAGAGCAGAGGACCGTATTATCCTTTAGCGCACAGACCCCCCCAACCGCGGTTTACTATAGCGGGACCTTCCTGCCATGGACTACCTTCTCCACCAGATTCGCAGCCTCATCCCCCATGCTCTGGGCAAATACCAATGTTGGTTGGGCATGGTACACCGCATGCCCGCTTGGAGGGTGGGTTCAGGAGCTGATGTTCGTGCCGAGGACTGGGACGATGAAGCTCTATGAGCTCTACCCCGATGGCACAACCAAGATGTATAACTACGGCTGGGCCTCTGCCGGGTACAAGTACATCTGGTTCTACGCGGATTCTCAAGGAAGGCATATAACCATCTTCACCATCAGCGACACGCCCAGCAACTGGATTGCGATAGACGTCTTCTGAGCTCACCTCCTCTTATTTTTTAATTGCATAGCGGCCTTCCTCGCTCGGAGTTCCTGCTCCTGCTTTGCCAAAGAACTCTTCACGTCCTCATCGCTCATCTCGGGATCGCGAAACCTCGTGAATAGGTCGCAGACTAGCTTTTCGCAGTAGCCGCAATGCGGAAGATTGAGCTTATTTACACAGCAGTCATATATGGGACAGCAGTCAATGTTGACGAACTCCGTCCAGAATACCTTTCCCTGTTGCTCTGTACATCCTTGGCATTCGTCTCCGAGGTGATCGCAAGAGTCGCAATATAGGCCGCATATTGTTGGCAATGCCTTATCTGTCATAGCGAGCAGTCCGTCTTAAAGGTTGATAAATGTGCTTGCTTAATATCGAGAGGATGCTTGAGATGCTGATTATCAGTAACTGCTCAATTATTTGAAGGCAACCAATCTTCCACTTTGACATATTGTCAACTTCAAAACGCCTAAACCCCATTGGAAGCCCTATATGAACCCTCAGAGGGGCCGCAAATGCGCTGGAATTAAAGAAAATATTAGCGTTCATTAGCGTTCATTCGCGGTTGACACGTTCATGATCCCGGCAGGCCCATGCACAATGGATGAAAAACCAGCATGCCTCGCGAGTTTTTTCTATGCTAAATAAGGAGAGATAGTACGTGTTCATCTCTGTCTCTCGGGCCGTGTTATGATCGGATCGGTCACCGCCGCCGACCTGCCCTTCGTCTTTCGAGAAGGCATCCCGCTTCTCGCGGGCCTCGGGCCTCGCTGCAGGGGCTCGCGGGCGCCCGCCGCCCTATGGCGCTGGGGGCGACGCCTGACGGCTCTTGTTCGATCAGATGAAAGCGTCGCCATCTTCCCCGACGGCTACAAACTGGCCCCAAGTAGCTATGATGGCCTAAATGTTGCTGTGGAGCGTGGGCCTGATCTAGCCCCCGACGGCCGCGGAGTGCGACGGGATCGATCGAATCTGCTGCTCCGTTCACCCCAACTTATTCATGATCGATCGAATAATGTCGTACATCATGCCTCAGAAGTGCAGCGATATAGGCGAGCGCGCCCTCATCCGCCGTATATCGAAGATCCTCGGGGGGATAGAACAAGAGGACTGCGCCGTCATCGATGTAGGGAAAGACTTTCTCGTTGTAAGCACCGACCTTCTCCATCGGGAGACCGACTTCCCCGAGGCTGCGAGCCCCTGGCAGATGGGATGGATGAGCGCCGCAGTCAACCTGAGCGACATTGCGGCTATGGGAGCGATGCCTCTAGGCCTCTTGATCGCAGTCGGACTTCCGGAAGATTCGTCGATCGATCTAGTCGATGGCCTCTTCTCGGGCCTCAGGGACTGCGCCTCCGCCTTCGAGACCGCAGTCCTTGGCGGCGACACCGACTCTCACCAGGAGCTCACGGTCTGCGGAACGGCTCTCGGCCGGGTGGAGAAGGACCTTGTCCTTCGCCGCCGGGGAGCCCGCCCCGGTGACCTCATCTGCACGACGGGCGCGCTTGGCGGGGCTGGCGGGGGGCTGAAGTTCCTCTTGGAGGGCGGCTGTGGCGACCTTGCCCGAAGGCTGCTCGAGCCGCAGCCCCGGCTTGCAGAGGGAAGGGCCCTTGCGCTCTCTGGGGCGGTTACCTCGATGATGGACAACAGCGACGGCCTTGCCCTCTCCCTACACGACCTCGCCCATGCAGGAGGGGCAGGCTTTCTGATACGGGAGGGGGATATTCCAATCGACTCCAAGGTCGAGGCGCTCTTTCCCGGAGAAGGTCTCGACCTCGCCCTCCATGCAGGCGGCGACTTCGAGCTCCTCTTCACCGTCCGGCCGGATCGCTTGGAAGAAGCCGAGGATGCCTGCCCCTTGACGCCAATCGGGGTCGTTGTGGACTCCGGCGTCTGGATGGAGGGGTCAAGCGGAAGGCAGAGGCTGGAGGCTCGCGGGTATCAGCATCTGTGACAGGACAACTCATCACAGAAGAAGGGAGCTCTCCTCGATGTTGCCTCCCTCAATAGTTGTCCCATCTCGGCCGGGCCTGCGCCATCGAGATCGACGAGGTTGTCGGACCTAAGGAGGCAGGGCTTGAGCTTGCCGTCGGATGTCACCCTCAGGCGATGACAATGGGCGCAGAACTCGGTGTTGTCCATGGGACGCACAACCTCGACCTCAGCTCCGTCGAGGAAGTACTTCTTCCTTCTATGCATCTCCCTCGTGACCACCCGTTCAGCCCTAGAATTGAGGTCTTTCTCGATTGCCACCAGGTCCCCACCAAGGCCATTGCCGTTGAGGTCCAAGAGCTCGATCAGCTGGAGGATGAGACCCCTCTCCCTGGTGAACTCGATCAACCTGGGGACCTCGCTCTCGTTCTCGCGAAGGACGACCATGTTCACCTTTATGGGGTCGAGATCGGCATCGATCGCCGCCTCTATGCCGGCTATAACGCAATCGAGATCGCTCGCCCCACCGCCGGTGATCCTTTGATAGATGCGAGGGTCGAGAGAGTCGAGGCTCACGTTGACTCGATCGAGCCCGGCCCTGGCTAGGGAGTGGGCACGATCCTCCAGAAAGATGCCGTTTGTCGTAAGGGAGATATCCAGACGATCGGGCAATGCAGATACAATTCTTTCGAGGTCCGACCTGAGAAGGGGTTCGCCTCCCGTCAGCTTGATTGCCCTCATCCCCTCCTCGGCCCCTGCCCGGGCAAGGTTAACCGCGGTCTCCGCCGAGATCTCCCTTCCCGGGGAGACCTCGCCCTCGTGATGGCAGTATATGCATCTGAGGTTGCACCTCGGGGTCAATGCCATCCTAAGCCCTGTAATCCTTCGGCCGTACGGGTCCACCAGGGTCATCTCGATTCGGTTGCAGCCCTATTGTATTAATCCTTTGGAGCGTCGGCATCCGCCATCAATAACCCTCGATCTGCCCCAGGCTTCGCTTCAGGTAGTTGAGGAGCACCATGGATACTATCATGCTCACGGCAACGCTCGATAGCAGGTCCTCCCAGCCGATCCCGTCGAATGTCAGGAAGTGGATTATCCCGCCGGACGCGAGGACGAGGATGGTCGTTGCCATTATCGATACGAGCATGGAGAGGACGATCGATCCGACCTCGTAGCGCTCGAAGAACGAGGCAGATAGGACGAAGAAGAGCGCAGCGACTATCAAGACCACGGCTAGCGGAAGGGGGAGGCCGTAATGGAATAGGTGGATCAGGCCTAGCGCCAGCTCGAGAATGGCGAGCGCTAGAAGGAGGACTGCGGCAAAGGCCTTGATGATGTAGTGGTCCAAGCGGATGATATCACCCTTCTCTTAATAGATTTTATTGAATATAAAGGTTTTCGCCTCATTGGATCCTCACTTCATCCGATCCTCGCCCCGTCAGATCCAAGATCCGTCAGATCCACGCCTCGTCGAACCCACCGAAAGCATTTATATAATCGTCAACCACTCGACAGGAGATGGTCGACAATTGTTGCCACGAGATGATCGGCGATGTCCTCGGCCGATCGACGCATGCCGCGGAGGGCTGACCTGCCATGGACCCGATCATAATCATCGTAGCATACCTCCTGATCATCCTCGCCCTCGGCTCATTTGGATCGGCCTCGGGCCCGGCCGAGTTCTTCCTTGCGAGAAGGAGGCTTGGAGACCTCTTCCTCACGGGGACGTTGACCTCGACGATACTCGGGGCCTCTTCGACGCTGGGAATGGCGGGCCTTGCCTTTAAGGTCGGCCTTCCGGGCGCCTGGTGGATGCTCTCCGGCTGCCTTGGTCTTCTTGCCCTATCGCTCATCGCGGGACGGATCAGGGAGAGCGGATGCTACACCCTTCCCCATCTAGCAGGATCCCTCTACGACCAGAGGATGAGGCTTGCCTCCTCCTTGATCGTTGTTGTAAGCTGGATCGGCATAATCGCAGTCCAGATCGTGGCATCGGGCAAGGTGCTAGGAGCGCTCACCGGCCAAGGGGAAGGCGTGCTGATGGCGGCGTCTGCCCTCGTCTTCATCGCATACACGGCGCACGGTGGCCAGCGTTCGGTCGTTCGAACCGACCTCATCCAGCTGTTCATCGTGGCTTTCGGCCTCATCGCCCTTCTCTGGATCGCAGTTCCCGGCTCAGGCCTCGATATCCGGGATCAGAGCTTCCCCACTTCCCCCGCCATGGGGGGATGTGATGTCATCTCCCTCGTATTGATCGTCGGATCGACCTATCTCATAGGCCCCGATATCTACTCCCGCATCCTCTCTGCCAGGGACGGAAGGACAGCCTCCAGGTCGGCTCTCAGATCAGCCCTCATCCTCGTCCCCGTGGCGATCGCAATAGCCCTCCTGGGGATCTCTGCTCGCATGCTCTTTCCAGGGATTGCGCCGGAGGAGGCCTTACCAGTGCTGATGGCAGATCTCCTGTCACCTAACGCCCAAGGATTGGTGGGAGCGGCAATGATTGCGGCATTCATGTCCTCGGCCGATACCACGCTTCTCACAGCATCGTCCATATTGACGATGGACATCTATCGATCCATCCGGCCAGATGAGAGCCCCCGTGGCCTCCTTTTGGCCTCTCGCATAACCGTCGTCCTCCTTGGATTTGTCTCGCTTGCAGTCGCCCTATCTGCCCCAGAGATCATCTCAACCCTTCTTTACGCATACACTGTATTCACTAGCGGCCTTCTGGTCCCACTGCTTGCAGGGTTCCATCGAGAGCGACTGGGTCTCTCTTCAAACGGCGCGCTTGCCGCATTGGTTGGAGGAGGAGGCATTGCATTGATCTTTGGAAAGAGCTATCCCCTCCTGGGGATCGCGGTCTCTGCTGCGCTGCTCTTTGGGGTGAGCTGGGGCGGAGCGTTGCATCAATCGAGGAGGCGCATCAATGGGTAGTCTGTGGACGGATCGTAATCGAGCACTGCCCTAACAATTGCATTCTCGTATGCGATAGTGACCTCTGCATGGATCATTCGGCCCTGGAGCTCGCCGTAGCCGAAGACGTTTGAGGAGAGCATCCCCTTGTCGATCCTGACCCGGACCTCGGAGACGTAGGGCTGGAGCGAGATTGCCTCCTCGATCGCCCTCTCCAGGCTCGAGGCCGTCTCGGTGCTGATTGGAGAGCCCACGAACTGATGGTAGAGGGCTCCAAGCTTGATTCCTGCTTCGAAAGCGGCTATCTCTCGTTTTGTTGGAATTGTCTCACCACCGGATAGGCCAGATAGGCCGAGATCGCAATGAAGAGCACCTGGCCGGATCGATATACATCTCCGAGGATACAGCCGATTGCCGCAGCCAGGATGAGTACGGAGACAACCAGTATGATGGCCCCTGGACTTCGAACCTTGGGATAGGGGACCGCGCTTACCATCAGCAACGAGAGGAGGATCAAGAGGAGCATCGTCAGAAGCGGCCACCTAAAGAGGATGCTGATTGCAACCATGACCCCAGCCCCAGTTATCGGAAGGCCCTCGAAGAGGGCTGCGCTTGTAGGGGATACGTTGAAGCGGGCAAGTCTGAGTATTGCTGCGACGATATAGGGGCAGCCTGCGGCCCCCACGGTCCAGAGCCCTTCATACGCCGAGTAGGCTATGGCAAGAGGAGCTATCCCGAAGGAGACGAGGTCTGCGAGCGAGTCGAGATCCCCCCCAAGGCGGCCCCGTCCCAGCCGACGAGATGCGAATCCGTCGAGGCCGTCGACCGAAGCCGCGGCGAGGACCAATACCACGGCCAGATCCGACCTCCCACCCCAAGAGATCAAGAGGGCTAAAAAGCCCAGGAGGGCATTGATGAGCGAGCAGATATCCGCAAGCTTCAAGGCTTCGAGGAGGTTCATGGCAGTTTCACCGCTATCACCGTCTGCCCTCCTAAGACCCGGTCTCCCCGGCCGACCACCAGTTGATATCCGGGGGGCATCGTCACCTCGACCCGGCTTCCAAATCGTATCATCCCTATGCGCTCCCCTCTCCTCACAGGATCTCCCGGATGGATGTAGGTGACTATCTGCCTGACGACGAAGCCTGCAATCTGATGGACCTGCATGGGGCCATCCCCCGTCTCAAAGTCGATTCGCTTCTGCCTATTTTCAATGGATCGGGCGAGGAAGGCCGGGGCGTGTCCGCCTTTCGTGGGGCATATTGCCCTCACAAGGCCGTCCAGGGGCGCTCTGTTCACGTGAACGTTATGGGCGTTCATGAATATCGCCAACTTGCCCCGTTCTGCCACGACGACGATGCCGTCTGCAGGGGAGAGCATGCCGTCCCCCTCCGGGATGCGATCGGGGTCCCGATGGAAGAATACCATGAAGGCCGATCCTACAAGGGCGAGGGCTGAACCCCACCACTGTCCAGCAGCGGCTAGGGCTGCGGTGAGGACGATCGGCGTTGTGATCCAGGCAGCAGAACCTCTCGCAAGCCTCATGCCATCCCTCTGCCGGGCTGTCGGATCTCCCTTGTGAAGTCGTCGATCAGCTTTAAGAGCTCGGGCAGAATCGAGAAGACCGCATAAGCTATGATCAAGAGGGCAAGCGTGGATCCGATCTTTGCAATGACGTTGTGGGCGAGGTAGAAGCTCTCTTCTCCAAACCACTGTTCGCCGTATGCCAGGAGGACGAAGGCGTTTCTCGCGATGTTAAGGATGTAGATGGCGGATGTGGATAGAGCCACGGCGAAGATCCTGCGGCTCTTCGGCGCCGCAACCGATAGGATGATGCCTGCAAAGAGGGCGATGCTCTCTATTGCGGTGCAGGCGAGGACGATCTCCACCGAACGGTCGTTTATGGCAAGCGTGTTCCACGAGACCATTGCCACGGGAATGTTCAGGAGCGCGAGGAAGTTGGCTGTGAGGATGGCGGTCTCGCCGATCAGCCACGAGTTGAGGACCTCGATCTCGGCGAAGGGGAAGTAGAGGATGCCGCAGATGGCGGCAGCATAGCTGGCCCAGAGGCAGGAAGAGGTGGCAAAGCCCCTCTTCAAGACCATCCAGGCCATGGTGATGCAGAAAAGCGCAGCTCCCATGGCGAGGATGGAGTTGAAGTAGTCATCTATCCCGATGTAATGGCCGATCTGGCTCGTCCAGTAGAGGGCGAAGAGCAGCCAGCCAGGAACGCCGATCCATTCCATGCGGGCCAAGGCTGAGAGCAATAACAGTGACAGGCTCAGCCAAAGGATGTCGGTCGTCAGGCCCGCATAGATCATCCAGCCATTGAGGAGCGCAGGTTTATTTAGCATTATCTCCTTTCGCCCAAAGTATAGATTTTGGCATGTCAAGGGGAGTTGTGCTCTCCGCCGGGTGGTTTGATACATGGAGAAGAGTGGATTTATGCCGCCCCATGCGGCAGGTCTCATACTGATCGTCGCCGTCATCACTGCGGCCTCCTGGATGGCCCAAGGGATCCTAGATGGTGGTCAGGAGGAGATGAAGATAGAGCCCGCCCTGATCGAGAGGATGGTTGGAGGGGATGAGGAGATACCGGTGATAGCCATATTCCAGGAGGGAGCCCTTCCTACGCTAGATGGGCTCAGTGTGGATCGCACCTTTCACCTGATCGATGGGGCGGCGATCACGGCGAGCCCCGAGGAGATCAGGGGGCTTGCTCAGAGGCAGGATATCAAGCGGGTCTACCTCGACGGCATCGTCCAGGTAGCGGCGCCGCTCGGCCAAGGGAACGGTCAATCGAGGCTGGTCTGCCCTTCGATTGCGGTCAACGCCGATCGGCTTTGGGCAGAAGGCCTGGACGGAAGCGGTGTCACTGTGGCTGTCCTCGACTCGGGGATAGACAAGAACCATCCCGACCTCACCGGCAAGGTGGTCGGTGAGGTCAACTTCGTGAAGGGCGAGGAGACCACAAGAGACCTGCTAGGGCATGGCACCCTCTGCGCTGGCATCATCGCGGGATCGGGGGCAGCTTCCGGCGGGAAGTACAGGGGGGTCGCTCCTGGGGCAACCCTCCTCAATGTGAGGGTTATAGACAGCACTGGCAACGGCAAGCCCTCGGATATAATCGCGGGTATAGAGTGGGCGCTCGATAACGGCGCCGACGTGCTGAGCCTGAGCTTGGGCGGCACGAGCCTGGGGGAGACCAACCCCCCCGTGACAATGGCCGCGGACAATGCAATGGAGTCAGGAGTGGTCGTCTGTGTCTCGGCTGGGAATAACGGTTGATGAAGGATTGCTCATACTGATGGTGGTTGCCACATTCGCCATCTGGGGATGTATAGACTCGCCAGGTGACGGCGTCAAGGTGATCACCATCGGTGCGAGCGACTGCGAGGATCATGTGGCATCCTTCAGCGGATCCGGTCCCACGAGGGACGGCAGGACGAAGCCAACCGTCCTCGCTCCAGGTGTGGACGTCGTCTCCGCCGTCCCCCCCGGGCTTGAGGAGCCCGATTATATCGATGTATACTATGCCAAGCAGTCGGGGACATCCATATCCACGCCCGTTGCAGCGGGCGTTGCAGCCCTACTCCTCCAGGCCGAGCCCGACATGACGCCTGCGGGGATCAAGGCGACAATGACCAGGGGGGCGCGAAAGCTGAACAACACGCTCGGCGAGGAGTACGAGCCGTACTATCAGGGCGCAGGATTGATCGATGCCTATCGCTCATACGAGATCCTCGACGATGGCATTTGTGGCGTCATGCCTGACCGTTTGATCGCCGGAAGATGGGCTTTTCCAAGCGGCGGAAAGGCCATCTCCCCCGGCCTGGATGCAGGGGCGGATGAGGCCCAGAAGAAGATCTATGCCATGGCTCCAAACGACGAGGACTGGACAACAAGGTTCGTCTTCTTCACCAATCGAGCGAGGAGCAACCTCAGCACCGTGGTGACCGGCCAGGTCTCCAGCTGGGTCTCCGCCCAGCCCATGGGCGGGAACATCCCTGAAAACGGCCAGAGGGTATTTGGCGCAACTGTGAACGTTCCAAACGCCACCCCCCCTGGGCTCTATCGTGGCGAGATCGAGATCCTGGAAGGGGGCGAGGTGATACTTTCCATCCCAACAAGCGTGGAAGTAGCTCGACCGATGCCGATCGTGGCAGGGCAGGGCAGGGTTGCTGGCTTGCTCGATAGAAACCAGTGGGATTACTACTTCCTGGAGATACCAACAGGCATGGATCGCCTTGAGGCCCGGCTCAGCTGGATTGATGCTGCCGATCTCGACATCTTCATGCTTGCCCCAACGAGCGAGTATTATACGAGCAATGAATCGACACTGCAAGAGAACGTCGACATATCAGATCCTCCCTCGGGAAGATGGATCGTTGCCGTCCACGGGAGAAACCTCACCCAGCCGGTCAATTACTCGCTCAACGTGAACCAAGCCTATCTGGACAGCTCCCCGAAGCGATGGAACCTGGGGGCTGTGCAGCGAGGGGAGAGCGTTGAAGCCAGTTTCAGCGTCACAAACTTTGGGCCGGGGATGGCCGACCTCGCGACCTCGGGAGTTGCCGAGAAGGCTGCCCCTTCGAGTACGGAGGGCGAGGTGGGAAACGATGGGGTGTGGGAAGAGGCGGTATTGATCGCCCAGGATACGAGCAGGCTCAACATCAGGCTCGACTGGGTGGAGGAGTCGAGCGATCTTGACCTGCGTCTCTACGGGCCGGATGGCGACCTGGTGGCGAGCTCCGAGGGATTCACCCAGGAGGAGGAGGTGAATTACTTCAATCCCGAGCCTGGGGCCTGGAAGGTGGAGGTTCGAGGCTACGAGGTGAAACGGGGCAAGCAGCCCTTCAACCTGGATATCATCATCTACTCCCAGGAGGATTGGCCTTGGATATCTGTCCGGGGGCCGTCCAGCCTCGAGAGCGGGGAGATGGCGACATTGGAGGCTCGCATTGATCTTCCCTCCGATGCATTGGGGGGCAGGTTCGATGGCTTCATCAAGCTCGAATGGGAGGACGGATCGCATCTCATACCTGTCAGCCTGACCGTGGCGGGGGCCTCTGTGATGGGGATCTCTCAGATGGAGACCTTCGACCGTGATGGGGATGGATACATCGACCAGCTGATCATAGGGGTCGAGGTCGAGGCGGCAATCCCCGGTGTCTATCGCCTGGAGGGGGCTCTCGTCGACTGCAATGGGGATGTGGTTGACTGGCTCTGGAGGACGGAGATGGTCGAGGGCGATGAGCTGATCTTGCTCGAGGCAGGCGGAGTGGACGTCTGGAGGCGGGCGAATTGCGGACCTTTGAAGATTGGACCTCTCTTTCTATACGACGAGTTGGGTGAGCTGATCGATCAAAGGGATGGAAATGAGAGCATCGACAAGGCCCCCGAGGAGTTCCAGCCACCATCGGCATACCTGAACGGCAGCTTTGAGATGAAGGGATCCTGGGGAAGGGTGAAGAAGGTGGAGATCGCCGTGGGGCTCGTGGTCGTGAAGCCCGGGATCTATGAGCTGAAGGGCGTCCTCGAGGACGACCAGGATCGTGAGATCGATAGCGATACCAAGATGGAGATGCTTCAGCCTGGAAACCATACGATCGTCCTGGACTTCAACCCCACGAAGTTCCTAATGCTCTCGAGGAGCTCTCGCCTTCACTTGAGGGATCTTACGTTGAGCCTTGGAGGCAGCGAGATCGAGAGGTTGGACGAGGCATGGTCGAGCGAGAGGATGGACCCTGCGGAGCTGATACAGGAGGGGTGAAGCATCCCTCCTCTCTTTTAAAGGGAATGCGATTCGGATCGATGCGATTCAGATCATCGATTCAGATGTTCTTGGAGAGCTTCGATAGCTGATCGATCAGCCAGTTGGTGGAGAAGCCGGTGAGGAAGCAGATGAACATCGTGGAGAACGACTGGCTCTGGGAGTTCACATTAAAGGCCACCATGCCGCTGCTGAATAGGAGATATGCCATATATCCAAAGATCAGGCTGAGCACTGGAAGGATCATGTACCATACCCTCTTGTACCTGATGACCATGCCTTCCTTGCGTATGTCGTCTGCCACCCCTGATAGAATCTGAGCGGAGGACCCGAGTCCGGCGAAGAAAGAGCTCCAGAGGGGGACGTCGAGCATCTCCAGTCCGGAGAAGCGATATATCAGAAATCCGAATAGCAGCGCCGCCAGTATCCCATAAACCACGGCATAGAGGCCGTATAGCTTGAAGAAGAAGGATATGGTACGAGCGCTTTGGAGCCTGAAGCCCTTCAGATCCAGCTTTGAGTCGTTCATCGCCGCGGTGAGCTCGTAGCTTGCCCTGTCGTAGTAGAGGAAGGCGTCAGCCAGGTTCTCCCTATGAAACTCCTTAAAGGCCAGGACGTAGAAGTCGTAGCTGTTCTTGACGTCGATAGAGCTGCGTTGGGCAGCCTGAAGCGTCCGCCTGAACCTAACGAGCGCTTTGCCCAGATCTAGCTGGGAGTATTCCCCCAAACCCTCTATTGCTTCCACGGAATAATACACTTCAACAAATCAAATAAATAGTTTACCGTCCAAAAATTATATGGACTAATAAAAATATTTATTGATTTCGAGCATAGATCCAAATTGGCATATTGCCATGAATGTAATGGGGATATCAAAAGCGCCCCTTTTGGGCGGATGCGCCGATATATCGGATGCCAACCGGATCTCGATGGTATTTATCGAAAATAATTGCGGTATCCGTCAATTAAATCGACCGATTTCGAACTTTGCGACGCAACGTTTCCGCTTAATCCCTCCATTTAGCGCCCCTACCTTAGTATTCATATGAAATTAATATTGAATTACTGAAATCCAATAAGAGTATTTATGTTATTATCATTAAACTAAATTAGATATTCTAATTGTGCGCGATGGCGAGATGCCGACCGAATATCCGTCTCTCCTCGATCTTCCATCTCTCCTCGACCTTCCGTCTCCGCCAGGGCAGAGATCGAATGGCCGCTTCTCCCAGACTTCTTGATGTATGTAAGCCCATCCCATGCAGGAACGATCTCTTACTCATTCATCGACGACGACTCGATCGACCGACTTCATCTTATGGAAAGATTATAAGAAGATTGAGGTCCATTATTGAGGGAACGAGGAGATGATGATGCGAATACCGCCCCCCCTATGCTTGATGTTATTGGCGCTAGCCCTGCCTTCGGCCATGGCATTCTCCTTCGGCTGCCAATCCGGCGGTGCGGCAGGCGCCCTCTCAATGGAGACAGTGTACGACCTCGATTCCTCTGCAGCCGTCCAGCAGAGCATCTCCCTTGGAGAAGAGGCGGTATCCTCCTCGGCAAGTCTGATGGGTGGAGGAGAGAATTCGATGACCATGAGGGGCGAAGCTGGGTTCCTCGCCCTATCGTCTCAGCTCATCGCCCAAGGGGATATCGATGCTGCAACATCGAGCTATATCTCACGAGATCTCGCGGTCCTTGATCAGTCCATTCTGGCAGGAGGCATGGCTGAGGCCGAGGTCTCTGGCAGCGCTCGATCCAGGGAGGCCTCCCAGAGGGCAGGGGTGCTTCAGGGAGCGCTCTCTTGCGAGCAGCTCATCGCCCTTCGGGAGGGCGAGGCATGGTCCATCGGGAATGTCCGGACATCGGGCTCCATAGGATTTGCCTCGGCAGAGGCCGGATATGGGGATCAAAGAGCCAAGATCACGGGGGGACAGAACGGTGACGGGGACATGTCCGGGATATTCATCGCATCGGCCGAAAGAGATGCCTCCGCCTGGGGGGCGTTTCATTCTCAAAGCCTTGACTCCAAGTCGTATTCTGCGGCGGAGGCGGCAAGCTCTAGGGAGACGGCATACTCCTACCTATCTTCAGGGCGCCTCTCATCGGTCATGAACGCCTCCACCCTTCGAATGGAGGCAGGCCAGGATGTGGAGGCGATCGATGATGTCCTCATCTACGCCATCCGCGGCGATGCGAGATACTCCGCGAGGGCTGCGGAGGCAAAGGGAAGGATTACCGCGGGGGAACCGGGCCCCATCATCGCGCTGCAGGGAGATGTAGAGGAGGTTGGGGCAGGCCAGGTGCCCGTCCCCGGCTCCTGGGTCTGGAATCACTATGGAGGCCTCCTCAAGTCGAACCCATTCCTGCTTAGGGATGCCGATGGAGAGATGCACGCATTCGTTAGGGGGGATGACGACGGGCTATGGGATCGCAGAGAGGGCGATTGGTACGGCTTGGGTGGCGTGATCACATCAGATCCCTTCGCCCTTCTGGACGATCAGGGCAGGATTCATGTTCTCGAGAGGGGATCTGACTGGGCGCTGTGGGACTGCCTCGATGGAATCTGGATCGATCTAGGCGGCATGATCATGGGAGGGGCTGGCGCCGCCCTGGAGCCTGGAGGCGACCAGTTGACGATCGCCGTCCGTGGTATGGATGGCGGAGTTTGGCTCAGGGATCTGGAAGGCGTTGGCCTGGGGGGCAGCTGGACGCCTCTTGGAGGCGTTGCCGAGAGCAACGCGAGAGTTGCTTATGACTCTCAGGGAACGATCCATACGTTGGTTAGGGGATCGGATGGATGCCTCTGGGACAATCGGGGCGTCCCCACAGGGGACGGCTACGCCTTCGAATGGACTGGTCTAGGGGGGACGATCTCCTCGGATGCCTGGCCGTTGAACGACCCCTTCCATCCGAATATGATCTACACCTACGTGCGCGGATCGGATGGTGCGCTCTGGTGCCACGAGCTCGACATCGGCCTCGGAGGCGTCGGATCCTGGCAGAGCCTTGGAGGATTGCTATCCGAGGCCAATGGCCTCTATCGTGGCAATCCCGTTGCCGGGATTGCCTCCGACGGATCCAAGCACGTCTTCGTCAGGGCTTCTGACGGATGCCTCTGGGATTGCGTGGATGGGCAGTGGTATGGGCTCGGAGGTCCCATTTCCACCGATCCCTCTCTGGCCAGGGATGGCGATGGCCGGTTGAGGGTTGCTGTTGGAGGGTCCGGCCTCTGGGTGAACACGCTAGGGATAGAAGAACAGCCAACTTTTCTCGTCGGACCCTGGGCATCGGACTTCAGCTCCATCCAAGGAGCGGTGGATTCGATGGTCTCCGGAGGCCTGATCAGGATCTTCAGCGGAGAATACCGGGAGAACGTTTTGATCGACCATCCCCTTGAGCTGAACGGAGTGGACAGCGGCTCCGGCCTTCCAGTCGTTGACGCAGGCGGCGAAGGATCCGCAATGACGCTCCTTGCAGATGGGTGCACGGTCGAGAACCTCGTCCTGACGAACGCCTCGGACGCGGGGCTTTCCGTCTTCTCGAATCACAATGCCATCAGGGGAAACGTGCTGACTGGAAACGGGATCGGTCTAGGCATCTGGCTCTCGGAGGAATGCCTGATCGAGAATAACCGGGTGAACGAGAACTTGGATGGGATCGTATGTGATCGATCCGACGATTGCATCATATCGGGAAATGCAGTCGATGGAAATGCCGGATCTGGAATATATCTGAACGACTCCGACCGAGGGATCATTATCCAGAACAGCGCAAGATTCAATGGCTATAGCGGCATCGAGATCCTCGGTTCGGCAGACGTAATTGCCATGGGAAACAATGCTTCCATGAACGGTGAGGATGGGATCTTCGCCTTTACCTCCGAGAATGCCACCCTTACGGAGAACACGGCTTCCAGAAACGACCTAAACGGAATCGAGGTTGTCAAGTCGAATGGATGCAACATCACCGGGAACCAAGTGGATCACAACCTTCAAGACGGGATATACGTGAGCAACTCCTGCCTCCCCAAGATCGCTCGTAATACTGCAATCGGCAACGATTGGACGGGAATTGAGCTATGGGCCTCGCAGGGGGCGGATATCAGGGATAACCATCTGATCCAGAACGGCGGAAGCGGGCTGGTCCTTACGGGATCGTCCAGAAGCATCCTCGTCTCGAACAACGCAAGCCAGAACTCCGTTAACGGCATAGAGGTGACCAACTCGGAGGAGACCGTGCTGAGGGAGAATGAGGCCCTTCTAAACGGAGGAGATGGGATTATCCTGAGCTTCTCTCCTCTATCCGTCATAACCGGGAACGACGTCAGCCAGAACGGCTGGACGGGACTCGAGATCATCAATTCCAACGGCCTGGATATCGCGGGAAACGTGGTAGACTTCAACTCCGCCGGAGGGATCCTCGTCCTGAACTCCCACGGAGGGGCTATCTCATCCAATCAGGCCTGCCACAACGAAGGAAACGGCATCGAGATTTGGAACTCCAAGGGAAGCCACCTATCTTGGAACAACGCGAGCGAGAACGGCGAGAGCGGGATCATCCTCGACAGCTCTAGCCAATGCACGATGACGGGAGATATCGCCGACCGTAACCGCAAAGACGGCATCTTCCTTTTCTTATCTGAGGAAGCAAACCTCTTCGGAATCCATGTCCAGGGAAACAACTGGACTGGATTGGAGCTCTGGGGCGCAAACGATAGCATCGTCGAGGGCACCCATGCCACGGAGAACAATGGGAGCGGAATTCTGCTATACGAGACCGATCGCTCCTTCGTCGTCGATGGCAACGCAAGCCTAAACGATCTCTCAGGCATTGAACTCGTCGATTCCAACGGAATCGTCATCGAGGGAAATCAGATCCGGGGCAACGCCTGTGGATTGACGCTTGAGCAGAGCAACGAGAGCAGCATCTACAGGAATAATTTTGTGGGAAACGGCATCAACGCATGCTCCGAAGGGGCCAACCGTTGGAACTCCTCTCAGGTGCTGCAATATATCTACCTTGGATCCAACCGCGCAAACTACATGGGCAACTACTGGGACGATTACGGCGGAGTAGATCTCGATGGCGACGGCATTGGCGATTCTGCCTATGCATTCCAATTTGAGGAGGACGCCTATCCATTGATGGAGCCCTTCGAGGAATACCAGATCTTGTGATGGATGTGACGATTTTAGGACCCAAGCGAATCTCCGACCCTTGGGTCTGGCTATGTTTTATATGTTAGGGGTAAATATGGTACTATATGCAGGATGATCAGATCATCTGCCCGGCCTGCGGCGAGGCCTCGGAGCATGTCACAGTGAAGATGGGACAGCAGCACCTGGTCAGATGCGGCTCTTGCGGCACCGTTTTCCCCCTGCAGCTCGAGCGAGTGAAGATTGCGAATCTTAAGGTGATGGTGAGCAGGGAAGGCTCGACCAAGGTGTACATCATAGAAGTACCGGCAGCGGAGGTGCTTTATGTAGGCCAGGAGATGCTGGTCGACGATAAGTCTCATGACCTGGTCCTCGCTCAGATCACATCGCTTGAGACCGATAGACGCGTCGAGAAGGCGCAGGCTCAGTCGGTGAAGGCGGCATGGGCAAGGGCTGTTGACGATGTAGCGCTCAAGGTCTCCGTCTTCAAGGATGGCAAGACAAGATCCATCAAGCTCGCAGTATCTGGAGAGGAATCCTACAGTCTGGGACAGATCCTGGACTCGGAGGCAGGACGTTGCCGCGTGGAGAAGATCAAGCTCCGTCAGGGAGGATTTGCCGACGAGGCCAAGGCCTCGGAGATCACGAGGATCTGGGGCAAGAGGCTCTAGATAGGTGAGGCGTCATGGGAAAGGAAGAGATGATCAAGCGGCTGAGGGGCATGGTCGGCGAGAATGTCACCGAGGCCATGGAAGCCGTGCCCCGAGAGTTCTTCGTTCCCGATGACCACAAAAGAGAGGCCTACGACGATACACCCCTCCCAATAGGGCGCGGTCAGACCATCTCCGCCCCCCATATGGTCGCCATAATGTGCCATATACTCGACCTTCGCCTTGGCATGAAGGTCTTGGAGGTGGGGGCGGGATGTGGCTATCATGCGGCTGTGATGGCGCGCCTCGTGGGCGAGAGTGGCCACGTCTACGCCATCGAGAGGATCGCCGAGCTGGCGTTCAAGGCGAGGGAGAACCTGGCCAGGGCTGGAGCGAAGAACGTGACCGTGATCCACGGAGATGGAAGCCGTGGCCTTCCCGAGCATGCCCCCTTCGACAGGATCAGCGTTGCAGCATCTGCCCCGAAGATCCCACCGCCCCTCAAGGACCAGCTCAAACCCGGAGGAAAGCTGGTCATCCCTGTGGGCTCGCTTGACCAGCAACTGATGCTGGTGACGAGGGATGACGGTTTCGAGGTTAAGCGCTATATGGGCGTGATCTTCGTTCCCCTTATAGGAGAGCATGGTTTTCCCGAAGGCTGATCGAGGATGCAAGTTGATCGAAGTCGCAAAAGTGTTATCTTCTATACTGGGCGAACACCTCTCATGAAGCCTGTGGTGCTGATCATCATGGACGGCTACGGCCTTGGCGAAGATGTGGAGGGAAATGCCGTTGCTGCGGCGAAGAAGCCTAATTTGGACCGGCTCGGCAGCCACTATCCCAGCACATCGTTGGGATCTGCGGGAAGAGATGTCGGCCTTCCCCCAGGCCAGATGGGGAACTCCGAGGTCGGCCATCTGAACCTGGGCGCGGGAAGGATCGTCTACCAGGACTACACGAGGATCAGCCTGGCTATCGAGGAGAACAGGCTCAAGGATAACTCCGTGCTGCGGGAGGCCATGGAGAGGAGAGAAACCCTCCATCTGCTGGGCCTCCTCTCGGACGGCGGCGTGCACAGCCATAACACCCATCTATATGCCCTTCTGGAGATGGCAAGGAATCTTGGGCATGAGGTGGTATTCGTCCATGCTATTCTCGACGGCCGCGACGTCCCGCCAAAGAGCGCTCTGGTGTACTTCCGGGAGCTGGAGGAGAGGTTTGGATCCAACGCCTGCGTTACCACGGTATCAGGCCGCTACTATGCGATGGACAGGGACCGACGGTTCGAGAGGATCGAGAAGGCCTACGATGCATTGACGAAAGGAAAGGGCTTTTCCGCATCGAGCGCAGAGGAGGCGGTCCAGATGGGCTACGATCGCGGCGAGACGGACGAGTTCATCCAGCCAACGGTTGTTGAGACGCAAGGGCTGATCCGAAAAGGCCACAGCGTGATCTTCTTTAACTTCCGACCGGACCGGGCAAGGCAGATCACCGCAGCCTTCGTAGAGGAGGATTTCAAGGGCTTCCCAAGGGTCATAGAGCCAGTTCACTTCGTATGCATGACGGAGTACGACGAGTCGCTGAAGGTCCCTGTGGCCTTCCCCCCCCAATATCTGAAAGAGACCTTGGGAGAGGTTGTGAGCAAGGCGGGACTTCGACAGCAACGCATTGCAGAGACGGAGAAATACGCTCACGTGACCTACTTCTTCAATGGGGGCAATGAGGCGCCAAACCCAGGGGAGGATAGGGTATTGATACCATCCCCGAAAGTTGCAACCTACGACCTCCAGCCGGAGATGAGCGCATACTCCTTGACCGATGTCGCGCTCGATAGGATTGCATCCAAGCGCTATGATCTCATAGTCATGAACTATGCAAATCCGGATATGGTGGGCCATACTGGGTTCTTTCCCGCCGCCGTAAAGGCGGTTGAGACCGTGGACCATTGCGTCGGAAGCGTTGTGGAGGCCGTGCTCGACGCAGGGGGAGTTGCCCTGATCACGGCAGACCACGGAAACGCCGAGAAGATGATCGATCGCGTAACCGGACAGCCCCATACCGCCCACACCATCAATCGCGTGCCCTTCATCGTGGTCGGCTGGAGGAAAGGGGTGGCGCTGAGAGGCGGCGGAATCCTAGCCGATGTTGCTCCCACCATTCTGCATATCCTCTCCATCGAGAGGCCGGAAGCCATGACCGGCCGGTCCTTAATATTGGAGGGGAGCTGAACCGTTGTGCACTGGATATGGAAGCTGCATGCAATGGATGGCGATTGATCCATGATGAGGTATATCGAGCTCTATAAGCGCTATCTATTGGTCAGTCGGGCCTATGAGATCGCCAGACGTCTCTTCGTCATGAACGCCTTCGATGGCACGTTGACCATCATGGGCGTTGTGATCGGGGCGCATCTCTCAGGGCTCGACGACCCCTGGGTGGTCATCACCGCGGGCGTAGGAGGGGCAGTGGCCATGGGAATCTCCGGCATCAGCGGTGCATATATGGCCGAGCGGGCGGAGAGGATGAGGGACTTAAAGAAGCTGGAGATGGCGATGCTCACCGATCTTGGAGACACTCACTTCGCAAAGGCCTCACGATTCGCAACCCTGGTCGTGGCGCTCGTGGACGGGGTAAGCCCGACGATCTGCGCAGCTATCCTCATCATCCCATATCTTCTCGTGCCCCAAATCAGCATCGATGCGGCCTTCTATACATCGCTTGGAAGCGGCCTCCTCATTCTCTTCGTGCTGGGCATATTCTTGGGAAGGATAAGCGAAGAGGATACTCTCAAGATGGGGATTCGGATGATCTTCGTAGGACTGATAACCATCGTGATAGTGAGCATGATGCTCTCGCCCGGAGCGATCTGATTGGGCCGGCATCCGGAAGTTCCTCGATCTCCTCTCAACAAAGATATTCGCCAGGAAGCAAGGATCGCCGCTTATCGCCCCGCCCAAGCTCCTCTATCAGGATGATGTTGATGTCAATGACGACGCCATAAGCAACGATCGTCAAGATGCCTGGTCCCTGATCCTGTCTTTCACCAGGCTATGTTTCGCAAGCGTGACCTCCAGCAGGTCATCATACATGGACGGCGCAGCTTTCCTGATCACCTTCACGCCTTCCTCGGTAATGCCGCCCGCCGTTGCAACCCTTGAGACGACCTCCTCGAAGCCCTTGACCGTCTTCAACAGCTCGGCAGTCCCCGCAAGGGTTTTTCCATGGTAGCGTATTGATTCTGCTGTAAATTAGCGGAAGTCCATCTAACCGACTCATTTATTGCTGCGGGGTACCCCGCGGCAATAAAATTAGTCGCAGGATTTAATAATGAGTCTTGTATCCTGACTT
>Ga0268276_1001011_pt1 | contig 29755 bp, 52 predicted proteins | sample saktaG_4_FD_190145 | JGI IMG/M metagenome (GOLD analysis project Ga0268276, IMG submission 190145) | Saline water microbial communities from Sakinaw Lake, British Columbia, Canada - sak_2010_1_5_45m | ecosystem: Environmental > Aquatic > Non-marine Saline and Alkaline > Saline ...
AATGATACTTATCCTGTCCTTTCATTAGGTAAAAACACATCAAACGTTGTACAATTATCTTATGAAAATGATTATGGTTCATTACAAAGTATTGTTAGTGGAGTAGCAGGTAAATTAACATTAAATGAAGATGGTGGTAATGTAGGTATTGGATTTACAGCACCTCTTTCCAAAGTTTGTATAAATGGAGGACTTCATATAGGAGGTGAAAGTGATGCTGGCGATAATAATTGTTTTATTGATGGATTTATAGGTACGGCTGATTATGTAAGTCAGGCAACAGGGTGGAATATAACACAGGCAGGAGCAGGTGATTTCAGATATTTATATGCAGATGAAATGCACGTCAAATCATTTATTGCTGATCTGGAACAAGCTCTGGCAGGTGGCCAGATAATATGTAAGAGTGTAGCTCCGTTAGCTGCTGTATTTACTATTCCGGCAGCCGGAGCAAATGCCACATTGGTAGTAGAATCATTCAGAGGGTTTGATACATTTAAAGTATTTGTAAATGGTGATATTATTCGACTACGACAATTTTCACGAGCTGGCACTACATTAAGTATTACAAACTGCTGGGGAACAGTAGTTCATGCATCTACTGATACAGATGCAAATACGCAAACATATACTTTTACTCGTTCTGCTGCTCCAAATGCGGGAGCTGCTGTTGCTACAGAAACAATTGGCATTGGCACTCTTGCGTTAGACTATGGTACTACTGGTAATGGATTTTTAGAAAGTAACTCTATTGATGGCGCAATGGCTGCTAACTCGCCTTATCACCAGGTTGGGACATGGACAACACATCCAGCGACAGGAACAACCATCAGAACCAGACTTGGAAATTTGGTAGGTATTCCAGGACAGACAGGATACGGATTAGTTACAAGAAAAGACAATGATAATTATGTATCTCAATGGTGGACCGCTGATAATAATTGGGGAATAAGAGGAGTTATAGCAGGAGATGAAGTATTTACTTTGGGGGATGCTAATGTTATAGCAGGATTTACTATAAGTTTTGCTGATGGATTATATGCAGGAGCAGGGGCGACTCGAGTACAGATGAAACCTGGGGCAGGATTTTGGGCAGGGGCTACCGCAATAGGAGATGCGCCCTTTAGTGTGACAGAAGCAGGAGCATTAACTGCATTAGGTGCTGCTAAAATAGGTACAAGTACACGAACAGTGGAAGGAAATAATCAGGCAATAGCAATTGAAGGTCCTGATATTTGGGAGAATGCCTTAAATGATTTTAGTAAAGTATATATAAATAGAATAGGTTATCAGGGAGGAACAACAAAATCCAGAGGAACAATTATAGGAGATGGATTAGGACATACATTAGTAAGTATTGACAGAGATGGCATGCTTATAGACAGTACTGCTGTATCTATTAATTATAGTTTAGATGTATATGGAGCAACGATTTTACATAATACATTAGCTGTAACAGGTATATCAACATTTACAGGTTTAATTAAAACAGTAGGTGGAGTGCATATTGGGGGTACATCTAATCCTGGTACAGATAATTTATTAGTTGATGGAAGGGTAGGCATAGGAGCACTTCCTCGTACTGCAGGTGCATTAGAGATTACATCAACAACAGGTACTTTAATAGTGTCAAGGATGACAGCAGCTCAAATAGCTGCCATGACACCAACAGCAGGCATGATTGTGTACCAGACAAATGGCACAAACGGATTCTATGGATATACAAATGCTTGGAGAAGATTAGATTAATTAATTAAAACCTTAAAAGATGAAAATTAAAATGAATCAGAATTTAGTAGGAATAGATGGAAAGATTATTCCAACAGCAGACAAGCCAGCATTGACATTGAAAGATGTTTGCATCGGAAGTCTTTTAACTCCTGTTCAGGAGGACAAGGAAAAAGAGAAGTTTGAGAAATACGAAATCTACAAGAAGATCAACACTAATGACAAAGAGGTAGAGTTGACTATCGAGAACTTGGCTGTCATTAAAAAGGTTGTTGGGATATTTCAGCCGCCATTGATTCTTGGGCAGACATTCGAGATGCTGGAGTGCAATTAAAAATGAATGATTAACTTTGAATATTATGCCAAATAGTGAAGATTACAGAAAATAAGAATAGCAAAAATTATTTTTAGCAGAGTTAAAATAAAATGATATGGGAAGAGTAATTGCAGGATATTTTGTTTCGCTTGGAGTCGGGACTATCCATTGGATCGTTGAATTAACACCAATTTTGGAGTTTGCCACGGTTTGTGTAGGCTTAATTGGTTTAACCGCCACGGCCATTATAGCGTGGAGAAAAGTATTTAAGAAATGAAATGTATAATTAGCAGGAGTTATGAGTTAAAACAAACCCGGAGCGCATTTTTTGTCATGGAGGGCGTTGATAAGCTATTCGAATGTTGTGCCATTGAGCTCCCGAAAATATTCATTCCTTATCCTGTCAATGCGCAAAATGTGACCTGCATCCCGGAAGGGGAATATAAAGTAGAAAAATATTTCAGTCCGACAAAAGGACGTTGTTTTTTACTTAAAAATGTACCGGGCCGGACAATGGTTGAAATACATAAAGGAAATTTTGCAACAGGGGAAAAAGTTGATACGGAAGGTTGTATTTTGCCGGGGATGCGATTTGTGGATATTAACAAAGATGGAAATCTGGATGTGCAGGATAGTACAAAAGCAATGGAAAAGCTACTTGAATTGTTACCGGATCATTTTGAATTAATAATAATATGATAAAGCTCTCAACAATGTACAGAATATTTAAAATAATAAAAAGACCTTTGAGATTCTTAAAGGATTACGGGGTAGTATTATTATTATTAATAGCAATCGGAATACTTATATATTTATGCTTTATATTATGAAAGTATTAAATACAAAATACAGCGCAAGTACAGACAATTACAATAAGCGCACACCTGTCTGGATAAAAATAACTTCCGACATTATTCTTGGTATTGCCGGGATCATTGAAGTGAGCCTTCCTGACTTTCCCGGAAAAGGCTGGGTAGTCTTTAGTGCTATATGCCTTAAATTTATTGGTAAGACAATAACTAATGAATTGGAAAAGATATGAAAAATCTTAAATTTTATCTTATTCTTGCAGGAGTATTATTTCTTGCAACTGCTGTTATCTCTGTTAATATACTAACTAAAAAAGTCAAGGCGCAAAAGGCAGAGATCGCCCGGGTGCAGGGAAACAACGCTCAATTAATGGGTGAGAACCTGCAAAAGACAACGCTTGTATTGAAGGAAAGAGAATTAACAGGGAAAGTATTAGCGGAGAGAGACAGTCTCGCAGAAGCGTTAAAAATACGTCCTAAGCAGATAACAAAGATCGTAACAATGACCGTGATACAAAAAGACACGGTAATTAAGAAGGTCCCTGTTTATATTTCCGGGCAAAACTTCTGGAAGATTAAAGATTCAGGTCCTTGTTTCGTCTGGCAGGCAAATGCTTTTATTTTAGATGATTCGTTAAGTGTTAACAGGACCTTGTTTTCTTATAATAATAAAACTACTGATGTGTATTTCAAAGAAAGACCACACAAATTTCTATTTATTCGATATGGCAAATGGCAATATAAGCAGAAGATTGATTCGGAATGTGGCGGCATTAGCACAAAAGAAATTCAGTTCATAAAATAGCTTGCAAGTAGTGGAGTTTTTAGGGTTTCTCCACGGAGCCTCGGTAATTTGCCGGGGCTTTTTTAGGGGCTTTTTATTTGTATGTTCATAACTTGTTGAAAAGTTTGTTAATAACTTTTTACACATTTGAGCAAAATAAATGCCAAAAAGCTTGTTTTGTATTGCGCGATAGTGTATCTTTACTATACAAATTAAAACTAAGATCATGAAAGCAACAGCAAAGTACACGAAAATGACAGACGAAAAAGGTAACATGTATGTTAATTATTTCGTTGAAAATGTAGAAAGCAACAGCGAGTTAGAAAAAAAACTTGAAGAATTAGGTTATGGATATCTTGGATGGGGGAAATATAAAGTTATTGTCAGGTCAGATGAAGAATTGGCAGCAAAAAGAAATCCTATAATTTCATTTTTAAACTAAAATCCGATGAAAACAATAATTGCAAAAAACAAACAAGGGGCCAGCGTAGTATTCACTGGCAAATCAAAAACCGAAGCATTAAGAAATTTCAAATTTGAGTATTCTGTAAAAGGATGGAAATTTGAATATTTGGATGAAAATGGTAAAATATCATGAAACCCCAGGACTTCATAAAATTTTCAGCCCTCTCCCGTTTTTTGATAGGAACTAAAAAAAGAGGAGGTATCCGGGGAAACGTGATCCCGAACAAACACGCTCAGAGAGTTGCAAGACTGATCAGATTGATTAAACTCTGGATGGAGTGGTGTGAGAATCTTCAAAAACATGATAGCGAAAAAATCGTCAAAAGATGAAAACACAAAACGAATTAAGCAAAATGGACATTGGATATTACTTACCAAGCGATAGTAATGAATATTACGATGATGAAACTGACACCTATTACAACAGATCAGGTCAGGAATTAAGAGACCCGGAAGAATACAATCCAGATTCAGAAGGATATACACCGTTTGGAGACGAATAAGAATCTTGACGGTCGGGCTGGCGATCACTTCAAAGGCTCGTTACCGTTTAAAACCCAATAAGATGAAAAACCCAAAGTTCGAAATTTATTACAACCACAAACCTACCGGAGTAATAACAACAGTAAAGACATTTTCTTATCGATTATTCCTTAAAAGATGCAAGAAAGAATTTAAGAATATTACAGCTATGCAATTCTGTTGTAATATTGAGTATAGAGAAATTAAATAATCATGAAACAATCATGAAACAATTTAAACTAACAATCAAACGTCTTGACAATTCAGACGAGTTCCAGGACTTATCGAATAAGATCATGGATCACCTTTACAAGGACTTCGAATTACCAGATGACCCTAGCTTCTGTAATGAGACCCTCCATGACGTATTTGGGGACGATTTGAAGGACTTATCACTAAAGGTGCTTGGGTCAGACTGGCCGGGCCTTGTTAGTGTCTTAGGATCGCTAAAATTAGTTGGAGATCAATACGGAGTGAGTGATGACTTCTGTCCCGAATGTGGCTATCCTGAATACTATTACACCGGGGGCCGGATGTTATGCCTTCAATGTGAACACTCGGAGGAAGCACCGGAGAATTATCTGGATGGCGATATTGCAGACTATTCAGGGAGGGTGGTATTATGAACACACCCCTCCGCTTAGTAGGCTACAGCAAGAAGAAAAACAAGGAAATCACTATGATACTTTTCGATGGATGTGTATGGTCAGTTGTAGATGATATACGCTACTTCTTTGAGCCTGACACTCTTGTACAGTTAAGGGAATATAATAGCGGAATTCTTGTGGAAGAATTGAAATTGAAAGACTTGTTAAATCAGAAAAAGAGATGAAAAAGTTACTATTATTATTATTTGTGGTGTTTCTCTTTTTATGTGAAAAGCAAAGTGTAGATTGCTGGGTGTGTAAAGTAGATTCTATTTCAATGATTAACGGTGAAATAGTTGGAACAAACACAACTTTTATCACACCTTGCGGAATATCAGCAAAAGATATATTTGAATATGAGAAAGCAAGAACCAAAACGACAGTAATAGATAGAGTTCAGGCTGGCTTATATTCTTTTGATAATGTTATTGTATTTACATCTGTTGAATGTAAAAGGAAATAATTTATAAACATTAAAACTTTATATTATGAAAACAGTACTTTATTTTTTCTTATTTCTTATAAGCTTACTAAGTGCAACTTGGAGCTTGTTTTGTATGTGTGATTACTACGTAGAAGGAAATACAAATTTCATGTGGTTATTTTTCCTTACGTTTATTTCGCTTGCCAGCGCTATCCTTTTTGGGTATGCTTTTTCATATTATGTGAAAGAAAATAATTAATACTTTAAATATCGTGAAAAAATTATTATTCTTTTTATTTATTATTTTTCTTTTCTCATGTGAAAAGCAAAGTGTAGATTGTTGGGTATGTAAAGTAGATTCTATTTCAATGATTAACGGTGAAATAGTAGGAACAAACACAACTTTTACCACACCTTGCGGAATATCAGCAAAAGATATATTTGAATATGAGAAAGCAAGAACCAAAACGACAGTAATAGATAGAGTTCAGGCTGGCTTATATTCTATTGATAATGTTATTGTATCTACATCTGTTGAATGTAAAAGGAAATAATTTATGAAAGTTCTTTGATATTAGAATAAAAGTGTTATATTTGTATTGAATTTACCGAGGAGTAAATGATACAAATAGAAAACTTATCAAAAGATGCTCTATGCTGTGGTGAAAAATCGCCAGCAGTGATGCAGTCGTTTACTTTCTCGGTAACGCCACGCATAGGGTTTTTTGACACAGTTAATCCGGTCCTGATTTATCGAGGACAAAACAAAAACAGAGCAGAATATAAAGTCTGAGTCAGATAACAAAATCCAGGCTATTTCTGCAACTTGAAAACCTGGTCGGACAGAATAAGAATTCAAACTCAGCCGTTAACGATGCGGACACTTTTGATCTGAGAGGTTAAATGTTCTTTGAGTAGTTGTTGTGGCGGAATTAGACGCTAAACTTATGGGGTGAGAGGGGCTTAATCAAATAGCTTAACTGTATGACAAGTCAGGCAAATAGACGGAATGTTAAGATAAGCCTTAAAGTTGATGAAAATATTAACCATTATCCTCAATTGGAGTGCTGACTAACATCAACCATATCTCATGCAGGTATTGAATCCTGCCAACAACTATTCTTTTTATATTTAATTTAAACGAGAGTTAAGAATAATGTCCGAAGAAAAGTGATATGTAAATAAGAATAATAACTAAAAACTAAAATCATGGCAGTAACAATTTTAGAAGCATTAGAAAACGCTAATTACAACATTGATAATGTTGCTAAATTAGGAATGGGACTGTTACCATTAGTTAAAGAACAACTTAATAATGCAGTTATATTACTTGAAAAAGGATATGATCTGTATGAAAAAGTTGAACCTTTGCTTGAAAAATATGGTGATGTTGAAAACGTACCTGAAAAATTAATAGTGTAATGGGAACTCCTTTACAATTACTTGAAATTGGAAACAATAATCAAACCCTTATAAAAATGGAAACAATTAAGTTTAACGCATGCGAACACTTAGATTTTAGTGATAATTATTCTGCTAAAAAAGATTTAATTAGTTGCAATGGTTTAATCAAAGTTTGCTGGAATAGACCAGTTCCTGATAATTCGTACCCCGCTTTAGTGCAATTCTGCAAAGAAAGAGGAAGGCTGAATAGCCCTGATTCGTGTCTATGTGAGACAATGAAACAATGTGACGATTATAATGATATAGAACATATTGTTAAAATAAAAACAAATTAAACCCTTAAATTATGGAAACAATGAATTTTAAAGAAACAACAACATTAGTAGTACTTCCTGATGAAGTGAAGGAATTGGCATTAAGAGTGCCGGAACAAAAACAAAAAGAAGTACAGAACGTATTATCTCAAATATTTTCAGGTACAGCAGACTGGAAAAATCAGGCTGATTCTATTGTCGTGAAAGACATTAACGATAATATGAGCATTCAACTTGCTGAAACAGGTCGCAGGAATGTAAAAAATGCCAGACTTGCAGCTGAAAAAATCTTTGATGCAAAACGTGATGAGATCCAGCAGAAAAAATCTGAATTTGATCTTGAAGATAAACTCTGGTTGAAAGCAAAACAGACTGCTCAGATTTTATTCAAAGATATTGAAACCACGTTTGAATGGAAAGCTAAATTTGTCGAACGGTATGAAGCTGAACAAAAAGAATTAACCACTCAATTACGTATCGAAAAGGTCAGTAAATTTACTGATGACATTAACCGTATTGCATTGGAAAATATGTCAGATCAGATATTTGATATATTTCTTTCAGGTATTGAAAAAGCTTATAATGATAGAATTGCAAGAGAAAAGGCAACTGAAGAAGATCGTATTGCAAAAGAAAAGGCAGAAATTGAAAAAAGAGAATTACAAAGATTGGAAAATAAGCGGTTAATGGCAGAAATGGAAGCTAAAGAAAGAGAAATGATCGAAGAAAAAAAACTGGCTGAAATTGAGCGCAAAAAACAAATTGATATACTCGCTAAACAGAAAGCCGAAGCCGACAAAAGAGAAAAAGAACTACAGGCAAAAGCGGATGCAGAAAGAAAAGCACTTGAAGGTAAGCTTGAAGCAGAAAGAATTCAACGTGAAAATATTGAAGTTGAAATCAGAAGAAAAAATGCAGCCGCTGAAAAAGCTAAAAAAGAGGAAGAATTCAGGATATTAGCCGAGAAAAAAGCTAAAATTTATAGAGAGAAAAAGGCTAAGCTGGCCCCGGATAAAACCAAATTACTAGCGTTTGGTCAGGCAATAAATGATCTGCCACGTCCTGAAATTAAATCTATCGAGGCAGCTGAAATAATGACTCAAATCAATGGATTACTGGTAAAATTGAATAACTTTATAATTGATAGAGCTAATAAGTTATAATTATGGAAACTAAAACCCGAAAAAATGGAAAACAATTTTGAATTATTAAAGAAACCTTTAACAGTCGATCAGATTGATTTTAAGGTAGCACAAGTGACAGGCAATCAAAACGGTGTATGGTGTTCGATCCTTGCTTATAAGGATGCAAGAACAGATATGCAAGTACTTGATAATGCAGTTGGTCAATTAAATTGGAGTAATGAATATCAGAGAGATTCAAAAGGAGTACTTCAGAGTACGATAAGTATTTGGGACACTGAGAAGATGCAATGGATAAGCAAGACTTCAAACGGCGTACCTTCTGATTTTGAAGGTGAAAAAGGAGAGTATTCGGATGCTTTCAAGAGAGCAGGATTCATGTGGGGTATTGGTCGCCAGCTTTATGATTTTCCGCAAATATGGGTGCAGTTGATTGAAGGCGATTATTTCGAAAAAGACGGCAAGGCAAGGGCAACCAGAAAACTAAGACCTAATGAATGGAAATGGACCGTATCAGAAGACTATATATCTGTAACTGCTGAACGCAAGCTTGGCGGTAAGTATGTTAATGTTTATGATTCAAACCCTTACAATAAGAAATAATGGAACAAGCACTAAGTACAATTACAGTATTTCCATCAAACAAGACAGAAGTCGCAATGTATGGAAAAAAGCTAAAAGCTGAAATATTAGCTAATGACAGGGATGCACTATCTATTTTAAAGCAGTTAAAATATGTTGAAAAAGTTATTAAGGACATTTTAACTGATGATGAAATAGATAATCATTTCTTAAATGAAGCACTTCTGTATAATGAAAAAACATTTGATCATCTGGATTGTAAATTTACAATTCAGGAAACCGGAGTTAAATATGATTATGAGGCTTCCGGCGATCCAGTTTGGTTTGATTTAAATAAACAAATATCAGATTTAAAAGAAACTATTAAGACGAGGGAAAAACTTCTGCAAAATGCAGCAGAAGGCTTTGTTGAACCAGATAGCGGAGTGTTTGTTAATGCTGCTCCCAGATCAAGTAAAACAAAAGTAACGATTCGAATTTGAAGTAAAAACATTAATAAATTAAAAAAATGGGAAGAATTTCAGGAAAACTAAATTTGTTACAGCTTCATGCTGTACGGAAAATGATCACAGGAAAATTAGGTGCTGTCGAGTGCCTTGTTATTCCTATCGAAAAAAATAAACTTTTTGTAGGCGAAAAAGGAATTTATCTGGACTTGATTGCATTTGAGATTGACCCGGCTAAACGTAATGCTGAAAGCAAAGATACACACCTGGTTAAACAATCCTTCAGTAAAGAAGTCCGGGAGGTGATGGGAGAAGATGAACTAAAATCATTGCCTATCCTTGGAAACTTACAGGTATGGAGCGGGACTGTTGAATCAGAGCCAGTAAGTTCTAATGAACTACAACCGGAAGAAGACGATTTGCCTTTTTAAATAATTAATTTAATGCTTACAAAAAAAGAAGTTGAAATGTTGCTTGAAGAAGCAATAAATAGAATAGCAGAACTTGATCAATTTAAACTTGATTCTGCGAATTTAGGACTTGCCGTTATAGCAAATGAATTTTTGGTTATCAAAAAATTCTATGAAGAGCGTGTTGAACTATTGAAAATGATTCTTAAAATACCTTCATTGCCTTTTTAAAATGACTGATAAAGATTATACTAAAAGAATGGACTTCGCATATATGGGAGGTGGGTTAATTCCTATCTCCCCAAATGCAATTGAATTATTAGAGCAATCTGATAATGGAGAAGTGCTGTCTTTTCTTGAAATGACAAACCGTGATGTTAAATTTCACAGATGTTATTTCAGCTTACTTGGACTTATCTATGATTATTTGCCTAATCAATTTAAAAACAAAATACCTAAAGACAGTTTTTATTTATTTATAAAGCATCTTAAAAAACAATATAAAGTGCTTTATAAATTTGCTGATGGATCAGAACAAATTGAGTACGATTCAATATCATTTGGCAGGATGTCGCAAAAATCATTTGAAAACTACATCCGGGAACAGCTTCCGTTTATTTATACTGAAATAATAGGGGTTTATTTTGAGGGTGAAATTTATAATGGAATAATAGATACAATTGAAACTGAATTTAAAATATTTCTTTCTAAACTCTAATAAATGAAATATATTTATTATCTTTGGAATCAGATAGACCGGAGTCATGCCCGGTTGAAAGAGGAACCGAACGCCTTTTCTGATTCCATTCCGTTCGGATTTATTAAATGTTCAACAAAATGAAAGAAATTAAATTAACACAAGGGAAATCCGCTCAAGTTGACAATGAAGATTTTGAATATTTAGACCAATTTAAGTGGCAGGCACATTGGGATGGATATAATTGGTATGCAGTTCGGACTGTATATAATCCAAAAAGGTTAATAATAATGCACCGGGTAATTATGAAAACTCCAGATAATTTAGAGGTTGACCATGTAAATCATAATGGATTGGATTGTCAAAAAAATAATATGCGAAACTGTACGCATGGGGAAAATATGATGAATAGTAAAAAAATAAATTGGATTATCAAAAAAATAATATGCGAAACTGTACGCATGGGGAAAATATGATGAATAGTAAAAAAATAAAAGGGGTATCGCAATATCTTGGAGTTACTGTTATTAATAACGGCCCATTAAAAGGTAGAATTGTTGCACAAATTAATGTACATAAAAAGAAAATGCACTTGGCTGTTTGTAAGACAGAAATTGAAGCGGCCAGAATTAGAGACAAGGCAGCTCTTAAATATTATGGTAAATTTGCTACCTTTAATTTTCCAGAAGAATATAAAAAGTTTTTATCAAAACTCTAATTAACAAGTTATCAACAAAAAAAGTTAATAAAATGAGATCAAATAGAGAATACCAGATTTGTAAAGACATTGCAATTTACATGAGATTACAATATCCAAATGTTTTGTTTCATTATGATCTGGCAGGATTAAATTTAAGTCGGGCGCAATGCGGAATGATGAAAGCAATACAAGGAGGTCGTGGGTGGCCTGATTTATTTATTGCTGAACCGAGAACTATTTTTCGTGAAGAAGACGAACTCCCGTTTGGCACTTCCTATCATGGCCTTTTTATTGAAGTAAAAAAAAAAGGTACAAAAATTTGGAAAGCTAAAGGTGGTCCTGTTACGGAACATATCAAAGAGCAAATCGATTGCCTTAATCTATTAACTGACAAAGGATATATGGCTGAATTTGGGATTGGTTTTGATGATTGCAAAAAAATCATTGACGAATATTTAGGTTAGTATATCCGCTGTGCATTTCTAAAATAAAAGAGCTGAAAACATGACAACCTACACTCATAAACTAACCGGGACCAGGCTCACAATTAAAAAGCTATTTGGCTCGGTAGCTTCTTGCAGGCTTGTTTCCGGCACTATCAAAATACCTAATTCAAACTTTAATACAACTGATACGATAATTTGTTCACTGGATAATTTAGTTAAAGTAAATCAATTTTAGTGAACGTTAAATAAGCCGGAAAATTAACAAATAATGATGGAAAATTATGAATTACATATTGATACTCCGCCTTTTAAAAAATTGTATGGAACAAAAAAAGGTTCTTTCAAGAAAAATGGTAAACAAAAGTATTTATCAAGTGGTGAAAGAGCAGAGATAATTAAGTTATATCCTGATAACTTCAACTACGAATTAGCTGAAAAATTCAATGTAAGTGAGTCAGCTATATATAATATAAAAAGGAAATACAACTTAAAAAAATCAAAAGTTATAATGAATGCAACTAGATTTAAGCCTAAGCATAAACCGTTTAATAAAGATTTACCTATGATCAAATGGATGGATGGGAGGAAAATTAAGAAGGTTATGAAGTACCTCGAATTAGGCAGGGTATTGGGAAATCCTGAACTACATGAATTTAACCGGATTCCGATAGTAGGCATTAAAGATGATAGGCTGTTTCCATTCAAAAGCTCTGTTGATGCTGCAAATATTCTAAAAGCCAAAGGGGTAAGAGTTAATGCAAGAAATATCAGGGCTGTCTGTAAACAAGAAAAAATGAAAGCAGGTAAATATTATTATACTCGAAAGAAGGCAGGTGGCTTCAGGTGGTTTTATGCGGATCAACCAGAATTATATCAAGAATTTCTAAAATAATTTTGCAATATCAAAATAAAGAGCTATATTTGTTTCCTAATACGGAACGACATGAATAAAAATTTAACTTTTATTAATAATACTGCCAGCACTGGCAACAAGTCCTCAAAGGTTTTGGGTCGTTCCGTTCCTAAGAGGATTTTTGTTTAGTGCTGGCTTAATTTTTAATATATGGGAGAACTAGCAAAAATAGAAAGCTTTAGAAGAGAATTAGCAATAGCGGAATCTATTGAAGAATTGCAGATTTTGAATATCAAAGGTGAATTGCTTGCGGAAATGGCAAAGAAATTAGATATTCCGCTTAAAGGACAAAATGAACTTGGGCGCACAAGAATTGATTTGACTAAAAAACTAAGGATAGTCATTGAAGATAAGTTCCCGCATGGGGGGGATAGAAAATCAAGTTCGGAAAAATCGAACTTGAAAAGTTTTATGACACCTGATGATTCTTCCGATGCAAAGATAATCAAAGAGGAAGAAATATTAGCGGATGAAGTAATGGATGAAATTGAAAAGCAGGATGAAGTTATTACGCCCAAAAAAGTTGCCGGAGAAATAAGAAGAAGGAAGATCATTATAAAACAGGAGGAGAAATTTGAAATATTAAAAGATAAGGAACTTGCTCCATTATCTGGAAAATTTGATGTTATAGTAATTGACCCTCCCTGGCAGATGGAAAAAATTAAACGTAAAGTTGCACCGTTACAAGTCGGTTTTGATTACCCTACAATGTCAATAGATGAAATTAAAAATTATCAATTGCCTGCTGAAAATAATTGTCATATTTTTATGTGGATTACTCATAAACATTTACCGCATGGTTTTGATATTTTTGAAACATGGGAAGTTAAATATATTTGTTGTTTTGTGTGGCATAAAAACGGTGGATTTCAGCCTTTTGGATTACCACAATATAACTGTGAATTTGCTTTATATGGAAGAATTGGAACACCAACCTTTATTGATTTAAAAGATTTTAATGTTTGTTTTAATGCTAACAGAACTGGGCATAGTGAAAAACCAAAAGAGTTTTATAAAACATTAAGAAGAGTAACCGCTGGCAGGCGTGTTGATATTTTTAATAGAAGAGATATTGAAGGATTTGAAAAATGGGGAAATGAAGCATGATTGAATCATTTAGAATTGAAGAAATAAAATTTATGCCTGAAATTAACAAAATAATAAAGGATAATTTTTGGTTATTTCCTATTGAAATTACCAACATTGAATTAAGCACTCCAGAAGAAGACACAAAAGAATCATTTGATTTAACTTATAAATCAAAAATTGAAATATCGGTAAGAATAAGAAATAATGAATATTTAAAATACTGTGATTTTACAATAAGAAATAAAGCAAAATATGGGGGTAAAACTGAAATAGATAAGTTGATGGAAGGAAAAGGAAGTTTATATTTATACGCATGGAAAAACATTAATAATGAAATATTGCAATCGTGGATATTAATTGATATAAACAAAATCAGAAATGATTTATTAACTAATGGAAAACAACGTTATAATAATGATAATACAGCTTTTAAAGCATATTCTTTGTTATGGATAAAAAAGAAAGATGCTATATTAAATTTTGAAAACATTCCTATATTATGAAAGACCCGGCCGTTTTATTTTATTTTCAAGACTTTTTAGTAGGTACTGAATTTATGACAGACGATGAAGTAGGAAAATATATCAGGATACTTTGTCATCAGGCGGATAAAGGAGTTTTGAGCTTATTACAACTTGAAAGAATTTGTAAAAGTGAAGTGCCGGAAGCTATAATGGAGAAGTTAAAACAGAATGGAGATGGAAAATATTATCAGGAAAGGATGAAAAATGAGAAAGAGAAACGTGAAAAGTTTTGTAAGCATCAGAGCGAAAATATTAAAAAAAGATGGGATAAAAGTGAATACCATGGTAATACCAATGTATTACCTTTAGAAAATGAAAATATAAATGAAGATATAAATATAGATATAAGAAAGGTGCAGTTTGAAAAGTTTTGGAATTTATATGATAAAAAAGAGGATAGGATAAAATGTGAGCGAAAATGGAATAATTTAAAAGTTAAAGAGCAGGAGGAGTGTATTAAAAATTTACCTGCTTACATACTTTCGACACCTGATAAGCAATTTCGCAAGAATCCTTCAACATATCTTAACAACAAGAGCTGGGAAAATGAAATAATAATACCTACAAATAAGGTTGCTTTAAATACGACATTAAGTTATGACGAGATATTAAAACTATCTGAAAAGAATCCTGATATATGGAAACAATATACTTCAGTCAAAAGAGATGGAGAAAGAAAAGCAGTGTTTATATTAAAAACATAACAAATAATAAAATCAGTTAACTTAAAAAAAAAGCTATGAAAAAAGTAAAAGCGTACAAAGTATTTAATTCTGACTGGACTTGTAATAATTTTCAGTATGAGGTAGGTAAAACTTATTCAATGAAAGAAAAGCCTATTATGTGTGAAATTGGCTTTCATGCCTGTATAAAAGTGCAGGATTGTTTTTCTTATTATTCTTTTGATCCTGATAATAAGGTTGCAGAAGTTGAATTATCTGGTATTATTTTAGGATTAGATGGAGAAAAACAATGTGCTCAAAAAATCAAAATATTAAAAGAAATATCATGGACAGATATGCTTATTTTGGTTAATACTGGAAAAGGAAACACAGGCTACAGGAATTCAGGCTACAGTAATTCAGGCAACAGGAATTCAGGCGACAGTAATTCAGGCTACAGTAATTCAGGCAACAGGAATTCAGGCGACAGGAATTCAGGCTACAGTAATTCAGGCTACAGTAATTCAGGCAACAGTAATTCAGGCAACAGTAATTCAGGCGACAGTAATTCAGGCTACAGGAATTCAGGCTACAGTAATTCAGGCAACAGTAATTCAGGCGACAGGAATTCAGGCCACAATAATTCAGGCGACAGGAATTCAGGCAACAGTAATTCAGGCTACAGTAATTCAGGCTACAGTAATTCAGGCAACAGTAATTCAGGCGACAGGAATTCAGGCAACAGTAATTCAGGCGACAGGAATTCAGGCTACAATAATTCAGGCAACAGTAATTCAGGCTACAGGAATTCAGGCAACAGTAATTCAGGCGACAGGAATTCAGGCAACAAGAATTCAGGCGACAGTAATTCAGGCCACAGGAATTCAGGCGAAAGTAATTCAGGCCACAGGAATTCAGGCTACAGTAATTCAGGCAACAGGAATTCAGGCGATTTCAACAGCACTGCTCCTGATATAATTAATTGTTTTAATAAGCCATGCAAAAGAGAAGAATGGGACAACGCACCAAAGCCTGGTTTTATTTATAAAGTAGAAATAAATATTTGGATGGAGTGGAATGATATGTCAGATACCGAAAAGAAAGCGAATAAAGATGCTTTTGTAACTGATGGATATTTAAAGGTTATTGATTATAAAGAGGCATGGAAGATTGCTTACGATGGAGCTTCGAAAGAGGATATTAGGCTATTAAAAGCACTTCCAAATTTTGATGCAGAAGTATTTGAAGAAATAACAGGAATTAAAATCAAATAGTCATGAACAACAATCCCAACATTGGAACAATTTGGAATTAAATCCCAAACATAACAAATAATAAAATCAGTTAACTTAAAAAAAAAGCTATGAAAAAAGTAAAAGCGTACAAAGTATTTAATTCTGACTGGACTTGTAATAATTTTCAGTATGAAGTAGGTAAAACTTATTCAATAAAAGGAAAACCTATTATGTGTGAAATTGGCTTCCATGCCTGTATAAAAGTACAGGATTGTTTTTCTTATTATTCTTTTGATCCTGATAATAAGGTTGCAGAAGTTGAATTATCTGGTATTATTTTAGGATTAGATGGAGAAAAACAATGTGCTCAAAAAATAACTATTATAAAGGAATTGAAGTGGAGCGATATGCTTGTATTAGTCAATACTGGGAAAGGTAATTCAGGCCACAGGAATTCAGGCGACAGTAATTCAGGCAACAATAATTCAGGCTACAGGAATTCAGGCCACAGGAATTCAGGCTACAGTAATTCAGGCGACAGGAATTCAGGCGACAATAATTCAGGCAACAGTAATTCAGGCCACAGGAATTCAGGCGACAGTAATTCAGGCAACAATAATTCAGGCTACAGGAATTCAGGCCACAGGAATTCAGGCGACAAGAATTCAGGCTACAGGAATTCAGGCTACAGTAATTCAGGCGACAGGAATTCAGGCGACAGGAATTCAGGCCAAAGGAATTCAGGCGACAGGAATTCAGGCTACAGGAATTCAGGCGAAAGTAATTCAGGCGACAGGAATTCAGGCGACAATAATTCAGGCGACAGGAATTCAGGCAACAGGAATTCAGGCGACAGGAATTCAGGCGACAGGAATTCAGGCGATTTCAACAGCACTGCTCCTGATATAATTAATTGTTTTAATAAGCCATGCGAAAGAGAAGAATGGAACAACGCACCAAAGCCTGATTTTATTTATAAAGTAGAAATAAATATTTGGATGGAGTGGAATGATATGTCAGATACCGAAAAGAAAGCGAATAAAGATGCTTTTGTAACTGATGGATATTTAAAGGTTATTGATTATAAAAAGGCATGGAAAATTGCTTACGATGAAGCTTCGAAAGAGGATATTAGGCTATTAAAAGCACTTCCAAATTTTGATGCAGAAGTATTTAAAGAGATTACAGGAATTAAAATCAAATAGTCATGAACGACAATCCTAACAAAAAGCAATCTGAATCGCAGAATAAGCGAATCAGGAAGTATTTGAAGACCGGTATAAACTTGTGAAGTCATGACAGAAACTAATAGGTTTGATGATATTAAAAAAATTATATGCGCTGGTGAAAAGATTCCATTTCAATCATTAATTAATAAAAACAGAAAGAAAGAAATTGTTTACGCTCGTCAATTAATCATGTATTTTTCTAGAATTTTGAAGGTGGGCTCGCTTTCTTTTATTGGAAATAAATTTCATAAAGATCATAGTACTGTATTACACGCAATAAAAGTTATCAAAAATTACATTGATACAGACAGAGAAAAACGGAATCGCATTGAATTATATTTTAAAAAAATTAATGATATTGAAAGAGCTGAGGAGCTTAAAAGGCAGATGTTAGCAATGACAAAGCCTTTGGAAAGAGAAATATTACGTCTTGAACAAAGATTAATTAATGTTCAGTTATTAGTAAAAAATCTTATTAACGAAATTAAAGAATCATAAAATTATGGAAAATGATTTTTATAAAACTAATGAATTAAATAACTAAAGCTATGGAATCAATTCAACTAAATTCAGTTTTAACTTTTGTCAGTTATTTTGCGATTCTAATGATGGTCCTTTGTGTGGGTGTATGGTTTGTCTGGACGATTGGCAAGCGATCCGACTATCCTTGTTATTTAGATCGGATTACATATCTGGAAAGACTAATCGATAAATGCAATGTTGATATTGACTCGTTTGACTACATCCTTCAGGAGTTTGATGTGATTAACCAGTTCAGAAAAAAGGATTTGCGCAGAAATCAGGAGTTATTTGTTAAGTTCTCTTTCAAGTTCCGGGATGAGTGGGAAAAGCGTATTGAGGAAAATTATTAACTTTACAGGCAATTAATTTGAATGTTGAACGAAAAAGAAAATAATGAAGATGATAACAATAGCATTAACATTAACCCTTTTTTCGCTCCGGGCATTTTGTCCTGATGAGCGGGCGATCTACATCGAAAAGACAAAAGAGATACAGCCGTATGAAAAAATCTGGAATGCTGTATGTAAAGTAGAATCTAATTTTGATATATTTGCAATAGGCGATAAACATTTAAAGGAGTGGTCCTACGGCATTAGTCAAATTAGACGAATCAGGTTAGATGATTATTATGCACGTACCGGGATCAGGTATTATGAAAAGGATCTGTTCGATCCGGTTAAATCTAAGGAGATATTCATGTACTTTGCTGATCAGATCGGGCCATATGACTTAGAGAAGGTAGCAAAATCATGGAACGGATCAGGTCCTAAAACTATTGAATATTGGAAAAGAGTTAAAAAACAAATAAGATGAAAGACAAACTACCTCAAAGTTGCAAGCAATGCAAATACAATCATATAAGTATTGATATGTGCTGGTGCGACTGGCATAATAAAGTATCTATCGATACAACATACTATCAAAAAGATGGTATCCCTGATTATTGTCCGCTGAATATATTACATATTGCTAAAACTCAATGAGATGAAAGACAGACCAGAACAGCACTACAAGAAGGTGTGGATTGAATCCGAGAAGGATTTGCCAAGAGAAGAAGATGATTATTATGTTCATGAAAAACACACCCCCGATTTTGCTTTAAATAATTACTATTTTGATCAAGAGACAGAAGATGAATATCATTCATGGATAAATAATCTTGACTGGTACTTACAACCCTACACTCCTGCATCAGAGAAGGTGATAGAGCAACAGGAGGCCGAGGAGATACTTGATCGAATACATAATATTGAAAGGATGAGTGCTTGCATGGAAGATAGTTATGTTTTAAAAAGAACTGCTATCAAGGCCATGCAGGAATACGCCCAGCAAGGATTTAAGGATGGATTAAGTTATCAATCTCCCGGGAGCAAAGAGCAGAAAGCAGATTCAGATAAATTTGCTTTATAATTTAAAATAGTTTAATTTCGCATTGAGTAGCTTTTAGGTCATATTATTATTTAAATTACTAATATTTAACAACATGGGTGGCAGGGGTAGTTCTTATGGAGGCGGAAGAGTGACAGATTCTGCTATGCGTACAATTGCTAGTGGTAAATATGGAGATAAATTTATCACAACAGCAGGAGGGTCTAATGAAGAAAAATTAATCAAAGGATATACTAAGACGTTATTTGGTCCTCTTAATAAAGATTTAAACTCTGCAAATCCGTCTAAAGATGGATTATTCCTTGCTCAACAAATAAATAAAGCATTGGATACTCAAAAAAGTTTTCAGGGTGTCTCATACCGAGCTATGGGATTAGATGAATCACAAAGCAGGAGTTTTATAAATAATATACGTAAAAATAAGGATATTAAGTTTAATTCATTTACATCTACATCAAAAGAAATACATACAATGTTTTTATGGGGTAAGGGCAAGTTGGTATTAAAAATACATGGGAAAAATGGTAAAGACATTTCGCATTTCGGTACTGCTAGAGAAAAAGAGGTACTATTTAAGACAGGATCAAAATTTCGTTATGTAGGATATAAAAAAATTATTGTAGATAAAATACCCGGAATGACTCCGAAACATATATATCAAGTTACATTAAAAGAACATGGGGCTAGGTTTTATAAAACGAAAAGAGCTCCCAAGATTGTTAAATTACCATATGATCCACTTGCAGAGTCTAAATCTTTATTTAATTAATATGAAACCAGGCAGTTTTGATACATTGCATTTTGATCATATTTTTGATAGTGATAATCAATATGGAATACCTAATTTAGAAACTGGGAATATTATAGAATCATTATTTCTATCATTTAATATGATTACAAAATGTGATAACATCGGGATACACTGTTTTGTATATGATTATTACTTAGAGCGAATTTGGAAAAGGCCGGAAGTTTATGTTAAATATTTACAAAAATCGAAAGTGTTTTTTACTCCTGATTTTTCATTATATACAGATATTCCTTTAGCTTTGCAAATATTTAATACTTATAGAAATAGATGGATAGGGGCTTATATGCAGAATGAAGGAGTAAATGTAATACCAACTATAAGCTGGGCACTTGAAAATAGTTATGATTTCGCCTTTTTAGGCATTAAAATAGGTAGTCCGGTAGCTATTTCAACAGTTGGCATAAGGAAGTATCAAATAGACATATTTAAGGCAGGAATTGAGCAAATGAAAAAAATTATTAGCCCTTCTTTAGTATATGTTTATGGAGATAAAGAAAAAGATTATTTGAGTAGCTTTTTTAGTTGTATTTTTATTGATACTTTTTCAAAAACTATAAAGAATAGATGTTATGAAAGAAATGAAGCTTAATTTGCTTTATAAATAAATATAGTTTAATTTTGATGTTAGTTTTTCATAGTTTTTAGTTTTAGGGATGCCGGGGTCGTTAGCTGGCCCCGGTTTTTGAAAGTTCATTGAAACAAAAATAATCCACCCAAATGAGAAACCTCTTAATTGAACAATGATAAAAGAAAAAAAATGTAGTAAATGTGGTAAGCGAAAACCATTGGAAGAATTTTCTAATTTATAGTCATGAAAGGAAAAAAAGTACTAAAAAAACATAAATATAGACTATGCCAATATTGTAATAGGATAATTCCGCCACAATATAATATTAATGAGCATAAGGAGATGTGTAAAAATATTTACGATGGAAAATAGAATTTGTGACTTTTTAAACAATGGAACAAAAAACAGCTACAAAGTATTTTTACGACACTCACCCGACTGATGCCTGGTGTATGAAGTTTGCTGTTTTATTTCTCCCAACATCACATAGAAAGATTTTAAACAGAAGGCCAGAAGTATATAACTTGATATTTCGCAACAAATTATATACAGGAATTGTTATTGATTTTAAAGTCTTAAGTAATTAAAATGGAAATAAACGCTTATATAGCACTTGCAATAATAATCTTTGTTCTGGCAGTATTGGCAATATGGCCGGGTAAGAAAAATAAAGCATAATGATAATAGACAATCGAACGCACCACAAAATGCCAAAGATCAATAAGAAGCAAAAAAAGTGGAATGCCGATAAAGAGATCATGAGGCGTTTATCGAAAAGTAAAAAGGAGCTTACAGATCAATTCTTTGATAACTGGAGAAAAACAGGATCAGGGAATATCTTTTAAAAGTAATGAAATTATCTGCAATACATAAAATGGGAGAGGCAAATTTTAATAGAGATAAATGGCTTAAATATTTTAATATATGAAGGTATATACCCCGCTTGGGAGAGCTCGCGAATATTCCCCATTAGCTCTGAATTATTTCAAAGGATGTGACCACGGATGTGCCTACTGTTATGTTCTTCCAATGATGAAAAGATTTAACTCAAATTATGATCATTCGCGAGTAAGTTGTGATCTTAATCTTATTGAGCTGGAAAAAAGCATTTTAAAACTCTCTGAAGAGGATCAGCAAAAACAGGTATTACTATCATTTACCGGAGATCCTTATTGTAATTTTGAATCAGGACAGACAAGACAGGTTCTTGAAGTACTTTTAAAACATCAGGTCCATGTGGCGATATTAACAAAGAATCCCGAAAAAGCTAAAAAGGATATTGATATTTTCAAGAAATTCAATCACTTCAAAATCGGAACAACTCTTGTTGTTGCTGATGAAGAACAAAGGCTAAAGTGGGAACCAGGCACAATTCATTCATCAAAAAGAATTGAGGCACTTGAATATTTTCAATCTGAAGGGTTAATAACCTGGGCAAGCTTTGAGCCGGTTATTTATCCGCAGCATTCTCTAATCATGATCGAAAAGGTATTATCTTTTATCGACCACGTTAAAATTGGTAAGTTAAACAACTATAAAAGCTTTGATAAAGATGTTGATTGGTGCAAGTTTCTTTACGATGCAGTCTATCTGTTAAGGAAATCAACAGTTAAATTCTATATCAAAAAAGGACTTGCTGAATATAATAACGGACTCTATTTATCTGGTAATGAGTTAAATGAAGATTATTTAAATATATAAGAAAAAATGTTATAACTTTGCGAAGTTAATATAACTTAGTTATAACTTGAAAATGACAAATTTCGGAGATAAAATAAATACAGCCGGATTTGACAAGCATCCTGAAAATATTAGTGGAGGGAAACCTAAAGGAGCTAAGAACCGTTCTACTATCTTAAAGAAATGGATTGAGGTTGCTGTTAAGATCAAAGAGAAAGGTAATCCAACCGGAAAAGAAATGATTGGAACAGTTGAAGATCAAATCAAATTAGCATTAATTTATAAAGCTCTGTCCGGTGATGTACAAGCAATTAAAGAGATTGATGATACTCTTTATGGCAAAATACCAAACAAGGATGAATTAACAGGAGCAGATGGGAAAGACCTAAATTCTCATATTACTATTGAATTAATAGATAACTCGGACAAAGTAGAGAATGAAGATACAAGCAGCAAAAAAAGTATATAGGAATATTGCTTTAGGATTATCACAAGGCAAGCCTATTATAAGTTGTCAGGGATCATCCAGATCAGCCAAAACGATCACAATTCTAATATATCTCATTGAATACATTTTAAGGCATAATAATACCCGCTTATCTATTGTCCGTAAAACGCTTCCTGCACTTAAAGGATCTGTTCTTATTGACTTTAAGGAAGTAATGTTTAAAATGGATATTTGGAATAATAAACAATTCAATAAAACAGCGTTGATTTATAAGTTTTCAAATGGTTCATGGGTAGAGTTTTTTTCAACCGATGATGAGCAAAAGATCAGGGGCCGTAAACGTGGTATTCTCTTTGCTAATGAAGCGAATGAATTAAGTTATTTGGAATGGCAGCAGCTTATAATGAGAACTACATTATTTGCTGTATTAGATTATAACCCTTCATTTTCAGAAGATCACTGGATTGAAGCAGTAAATAAAGACCCGGATACATATCATTTTATCAGTACTTACAAAGACAATCCATTTCTTGAGCAGAAGATTATTGATGATATTGAAAAATTGCAAGGGAAAAATAAATCTCTATGGACAGTTTATGGATTAGGACTCCGAGCTGTTATTGAAGGACGTATATTTGATGATTATGAGATGATTGATGAAATCCCGGAACATGTACGCAAGCGATGGGTGGGGATGGATTTTGGATATAGCAATGACCCTACTGCAATTATTAACGTGGCAATAGATGGCGATAATCTTTACATGGATGAGATTTGTTATAAAACGCATATGTTAACGAATGATATTATCAAAGTATTAAAAGCAGAATGTCGAGATAAGAAAATTATTTCAGAGAGTGCTGATCCTAGGCTTATTGACGAAATACATAATGCCGGGTTAAATATTCATGCTGTTGAGAAGTATGCTGGTTCAATTAATGCCGGACTTACAAAAATGAAGGAATATAATCTCAAAATTACTAGGCGATCAACTCATGTTAAGAAAGAGATTGATAATTATGTTTATGATCAGAACAAAGATGGTAAGTATCTTAATCAGCCGGTTGACGAGTTTAATCATGCAATAGATGGGATCAGATATGTAATCCTAGAAGAGGTTATAGGCAAGAATCGCAGGAAAACAAATTTAGCAAGTTTAATAGGGCATGTATAAAAATTAATTAATTTTACAAAAAAAATGGCAGCACTAGACATAATAAAATCACAGGATTATAAAGAGATCGAAAAACTATTCAAGAGGCAGGTTGATATAGGGGAACAGGCTGATGCTATAAAACAATTCGATGTAGATACTCATGATGTGTTTGATCGAGCTCTTCGTCCATGGCGTAAAGTATCGAGAGCTACTAGCGTAAAAGATGATGATGGTAATTTTATCAGACAGGACGTCTGGATTGATGTTGTACGAGTAGCAATCCCATGGCAGAGTATTATAACAGAAAGGCGGGTAGGATTTACTTTGTCACATCCGGTTAAGACAAAAGTCATCTGGGATAAAGAGACTAATAAAGAGAAGCAACTTGTGCAGATGGTTGAACGAATCCAGAATGACAATAAAATGGATTATAAGAACAAGGAAATACTTCGAAGGAAGTTGTCAGAATTAGAGGTTGCTGTCATCTGGTATTATGTCGAAACTAAAGACCCAAAACAGAAATATACTCTAAACAGCAAAATAGTTTCCCCGGAACTTGGTGATACTCTTTACCCTCTGTTTAATTCAACAGGGACCATGATCTCATTTCGTAGGGACTACAAACTTATAGATGAAGGGAAAGAGATTGAACACTCCGATATTTACACAGCAGAATTTGAGTATAAATATATTAAGACTGATGCTGGATGGATTTTAGACCCTGATATTATAACTAAGTCAAAAGAAACTGGTGAGTTTGTATCATCAAATCCTGTTCCTAATATAGCAAAAAAAATACTCATTGAATATTACTGTCAGAAAAAACCAATCTGGCATAAAGTACAGTCAATAATTGACAGGCATGAGATACTGACTTCAAATCATGGTGGGATGAACGATAAGTTTGGCGCACCGATATTTATTGTCGCCGGGGAGATACAGGGGGAGATAATTGACAATCAAACAGGTAGCATGATGCAGATGGAAAATAAGGGGACCGCTAATTACGCACAACTGGCATCAGAACCCGAATCAATAAGTTTGGAACAGAATAATTGCAAAGAGAATATTTATGTAATGTCACAAACCCCGGATATTTCATTTGGACAAATGATGGAGATAGGCCAGATGTCAGGCTTTGCAGCTGAAATGTTATTCAGTGACGCTCACATGGCAGTCAGGACAGAGGAAGAGACATTTGGGATAGGGTTACAAAGAAGATTAAATATAATTAAAGCAGCTATCGGGGCTTTAATTGACACAAGTTTGGCGAGTGAATGTAAAACAGTGCAAATGAAGCCGGTAATAACTCCATATTTGCCTCAAAACGTTACTGAGATGATAGAAAACCTTGGGGTTGCCGTTACTAGTAATATAATGAGCAAAGAGACAGCAATAGAACAAAATCCATTAGTTGAAGATTCAGAAGTTGAACTGAAAAGAATAAAATATGATGCTACAAGTGAACTCGCAGGAACAGAAAACCAAACAATATGAAAATACTTTTTCTCACAATTAATTCATCGGATTCGTGTGCATTTTATCGCTCGGCAGGTATTGTTCCAGACCTTCGCAGAAAAACAGATCACAATATTACACTCACACAATGGGACCAGGTAAACGTTAATTGGTCACTTATTACACAATTCGATTTGATTATGATGCAACGTCCCTTCTCGAAGGAATCACATAATTTATGTGGCTATATAAAACAATGCAATATCAAACTATGGATTGATTATGATGACAACTTGTTTGCTCTTAACCCGGAAAACCCAACATATTACATTTATAACAATCCGGAAATACAGGCAAACATTAAAGGAATATTAAAACTTGCCGATGCTGTAAGCGTACCTACTGAATATTTAAGGCAGGCATATACAGAATTTAATAAAAATATCTTTATCATTCCGAATGCTTTCAATGATTTATTATTTGTTCGTCCGGAACTAAAACCAAGAACGAATCATTGTGTTTGGCGAGGTCCTGAAGCTCATATTTTTGATCTGATGACTTTTAGTAAAGAGATAAACAGGTGTACTACAGAATTTCCAGAGTGGCGATTTATGTTCATGGGTTTTTCCCCATGGTTCCTCACTAATACTGCTAATAAGGGCCATGTGCCATCCATGGATATTGTTATATATTTTAAAACTCTTTATGATATGGCTCCATCCTGTATGCATGTTCCGCTGCACGATAATACTTTTAATAGAGCAAAGAGCAATATCGCAGCCATTGAAGGTAGTTACGCCGGGGCGGTATGTGTAGTCCCGGACTGGTGGAATATGCCGGGGACGTTACCTTATTCCGACCTGCCGAGTTATTATGAGTCGATACGTTCAATTTTAAGTGGTGAAGTTGACAAAGTGGTTTTGAATAAAATTGCTTGGGAATATATTATGGATGTTTTGCCACTTTCAAAAGTGAACGTACAAAGATTACAAATTCTCAATTCTCTATTATAATGGGTAAAAGAAAAGTAAAATACGAAAAAACACCTTTTGAGCAAAGACGTGAATCTTTTGCTATAATGGGATTAAAAAAGATGCAAGAAATATTGTATAAAAAAACCTGAAAACTGTTGTTTATTCAAATAATTGTATAAATTTGTAGGATGCTTATAACTACACCAGATGAATCCAAATTAATATTAACGGCCCCGAAAGTAAGTGTATCTTTCCCTAAAGGTGTAGATTATAAGCCATTTACCGAAGGGGCTTTTAAAATTGAATGAGATGAATGAAATAATAATTATGTTGCAATTGGCAATAATGAAAATGCTGATCTTGGTCTTAAACCAACAATAAAATATTGTCCATGTAGATTTGATCCTAATTATCTTATATATTATATTTTATATGAAGAGAATATTGGCTTTCTGATAGGGCCGTCTCCTTTTAGTTGCAAGAAAACCGAAGAAAATCTAGGTAAATTGAAAAAAGCATTTGATAAAAAACGATAAGATTATGAAATATTCAATTATAATGGCCTCACTGCTTACTGACTATCCCGGAAGTGCAACAGGAAAGGACAAAAAGCTCATCAGGGCAATCGAATCTGTACTCAAACAGTCATACCAGAACTTTGAATTGATAGTTGTGGCAGATGGTTGTTCTTTAACTGAATATATAGTTAATAAGAATTTTACCGACAAAAGACTCAAATTACTCAGAGTTGAACGTAAAGAGCTTTGGAGCAATGTACCCCGCAATACAGGGATTGCCGTTGCAAAGGGCAAGTATATTCTTTACATTGACAATGACGATTATTACGGCCCGGATCACTTGAAGATTATCAATGACCAGATGGATAATACCGAGAACTGGCTTTATTATAATGACATGAGATGGAACGGTAAGGAATTCATTGAGCGTCAAATTGATATTACCCTTTATGGTCATTGCGGAACGTCCAATATTTGTCATGCTGCCAGATTAAAACTGAAATGGGAAAAACCCGGATATGGTCACGACTTTCTATTTATTAGGCAGTTACGGAAGTGTGAAGGCAAGAAGATCGAAACACCGGAATATTATGTTTGTCACGAAATATAAAAAATATGAAAAAGAGAAAAAAGAAAGTCAAAAAGAACATTTTTTGTCGTTTATGGGAATGGGTACTTAGCTTTAGTGAAGAACCGAGTCCATAAAATAATAATAAGTAAAAGCCTTAATAATCACAAATATAAAAGACTATGAAAGAAACATGGATTAATTCAATGAAAAAACTACCACCTAAAGGTAAAAATGTAATTGTATGTAGTTGGAGTGGAGATATTCGAATAATGTATTATGTTCCAAAAAAGAAAAATTATTGCTGGGGATGGTATCCTGGAGGTATTTTTATTAATAATTCTTATTGGATGACATTACCAGAGATACCTGATGTTATAAAAGTTGATATGGAAAAATATAGTCTTGAAAATCAATTTTCACGATTTATGTCTATACAATCACATTTAAGGAGAGAGGAATGAAAGCCTTAATAATTACATACAACCGATTGAATTTACCTGTCAACATGGCTAGATTTTTATCTGATCATGGTATTGATCCTGTTTTTGCCGATAACAATTCAGATTATAGGCCACTATTGGAATACTACAAAACAACTCCTTTTGAGGTTATTTCCATGGATAAGAATTATGGTTATAAAGTAGTATGGGAACAGGATATATTAAAAAGGCTCGGAATAACAGGCAATTACATTGTGACAGATCCTGATTTGGATTTATCAGGTATCCCGGATGATTTCCTGAGTGTCTTAGAAGAGGGGTTGAATCGTTACCCTCAATTTGATAAATGCGGATTTAGCTTAGAAATAAATGATTTACCGCCAACTGACTTTTGCCCTGCCGAATATGAAAAGCAATTCTGGCAGTATCCTTTAGATGGCAGATATTTTCAGGCTGCAATAGATACTACCTTTGCGCTCTATAAAGTACCATATCATTCATTTAAGGCATTAAGGACAAACCGGCCATATACGGCAAAGCATATGCCATGGTACTACTTTGACTTTAAGGATATGCCAATTGACGAACAATTTTACTTCAAAACTTGTAAAGAATCACATAGCATGGGAGGTATATTCAGATGAAATCAACAATTAAAGAATTTATAAAATCAATAATACCGGATATTGAGCATATAGATGGAGGGTGTAACTGCTTATGAAAATCCAACAAAATCAAAAGAAATCGGTTAAAATCACTTGCTTTTTAACCCGAAATAGTGTATATTTAAGGGGTGAAATATGAAAGTCATCAAAGTAACGAAAGAGTATTTCCAGACAGAGGACGAGAAGGTTTATTTCTTTGAGCCTTTGGAAAAAGAAATATCCGTTGAGGATATGCAGAAGATTGTGGATGCAAACGAAAAATTAGTTAAGGAGTTGAAACATGAGTGTGATAGTAGCAATTAGTGGCGGAAAGGCTTCGGCTTGGTGCGCAGACTGGGCATTGAAGCAGTATCCAAAAGAAGAGGTCATCTTGTATTTCAATGATACAAAATGGGAACACGCAGACCTATATCGTTTCCTTGATGACCTTTCAAAACATTTTAATCACCCCATCACTTTCGATTCGGATGGAAGAAGTCCAGAGGCATTGTTTTATAACAACAATGCTTTGGCAAATAATCGTATGCCTTTTTGCTCTCGAATCCTAAAAGCAGAACGACTGCAAAAGTTCTACAAAGATGGAGATACGCTTGTATTTGGTATTGGTGCTGATGAACCACATAGAGCAAACAGAATTGTCGGAGTTTATCAAACGGTTGCTGTAAGAACTGGAAAATGGCCGAAGTTGACATTTCCACTTATCAGAGAGAACACAACAAAACAGCAGATTGACGACTTCCTGAAGGCTGCAAACATTCAAGAACCACTCCTCTACAGATTGGGATTCCTGCATAACAATTGTTCTGGGGGGTGCGTTCGTGCAGGGAAAAAACATTGGAAACTTCTTTATGAGAAATTACCAGAAGTCTATGCAGAACGAGAACGAGTAGAACGGGAAATGAGAGAATATCTTGGTAAAGATATTTCATTCTTCAAAGATGAAACTCTTGAGGCGTTTCGTGGGCGGATAGAACGGGGGGAGTTGTCATCATATTACGATACGGATGATGAAAAAGAAACAGAGTGTATCGGCATTTGTTCGAGTATCGCATGAAAATCTATAAAAT
>Ga0268276_1001012_pt1 | contig 29735 bp, 24 predicted proteins | sample saktaG_4_FD_190145 | JGI IMG/M metagenome (GOLD analysis project Ga0268276, IMG submission 190145) | Saline water microbial communities from Sakinaw Lake, British Columbia, Canada - sak_2010_1_5_45m | ecosystem: Environmental > Aquatic > Non-marine Saline and Alkaline > Saline ...
TGGATGGGGCAGACTACCCACACTACGCGACCCAGCTGTTTGCGCTGGCACAAGCCATGGCGCCGACCGCGCCGTATGCTTTTCTACGCCAGGCGCGGCTGTTGATGCAGGCGGGGCAGTATGCCGCTGCCACGTCGGTTCTGCTGCGCTGCCAGATGCAGGGACACGACCATGCAACCGTCACGGCCTTGCTGGCGACATGCATCGCGGAGTGCAACCGAGCGGAGCGCATTGCCGCATTACGTGCAGCCATGATCGCCGGCGCGCTGCGTCTGACCAACGTGATGGAATTGGCCGATTTGTATCTGCGCGCCGGGCAAATCTCGAATGCGCTGACCACAGCGCAGACGCATATTGTGTTGGCCACGGCAGATGTGGCAGTCTGTGAATGGTATGCGACGTTGCTTGCGCGCTGTGGCGATTGGGACGGGGCGGACATGGCGCTGGCGCGCTTGACCGAACAGCAGCCCGACAATTTCAATTACTGGACCAGTCGCGCGGCCCTGGCCTTCAGTCGCGGCACGGCCTCAAATGGCATCGCCCATCTGCACCGTGCGGCGGCGCTTGATCAGCAACGTCTGGCGCGAATCCTGACCGCGCATGGGTTTCTGGATGAGCTGCGCGACCGGGGCCAGACGAACCTGGTCGAGGATCTAGAAACGCTCTTTCTGCCCGGCGACGCGCAGCCTGCGGATGACGAATGAATAACGCGGCAACTGAATTCACAAATCCGTCTGGCGCGGCATCCGTGCGCGGACAATGACTGGATGCAGTGTGGCGGCGGGCAGTGTGTGACGCTGCAGGATGCTGTGGCGGGCGGTTCGCGCGCTGGGTGTGTCGGCGCGGACGTCGGCGGTCCACTGGTCAGAACGCAGAACAATATGAGGCACAGCGGCAAGCAGCTCGGCGTCGGTCATGCCGGTGACGGCGTGCAGTGCGGCAAGTGAAGTGACCGGTCGGGCGGCGACAACCGCGGCGGCACGCGCGCGCGGCCAATGCAGCGCGGTAACCATCGTGTCGACATCGGCCGTGTTCACATTGAGGGCACCCATGCGACGTGGCGTGGGCACCCATGCGACGTCAAAAAAACGCACGTGCGGACGTGGCACATCCAACAAATCAATGCGCACGAGCAGCGTGGTGCTGCCGGGTGTGACCTGCACGGTCGGCGTGAGCCAGCGCATGGCAACACATGAATTGGTTGCCGTACTGCGCCAGACCGCCGGGCTGGGATCGAAGATGCTGATGACGGCGCGGCAGGGCGCGCGCGCCTCGCTGCGCATGCTGAGTGCCAGTTCGTCCACGAGACCAGCGGGCACGCGTACCCGCACGAAGCCGCTGCCGGCTGCGCGCGCCAGCATGACCGGTGTGCCTGCGGCCGTGACGAACTCGACCATGCCGGCCCGCCTTGCCATGCCGGTGGCGGCATTTGCGCCAGGCAACAAGCGGCGGTGCGGGAACCCGCGCGGGTCGAGATCAAGACAATGCGCGCAAGTATTGATGACGCGAAAGCGCTCATTGCTGACGGCCCAGTGCGGGAAACGAACATAAAGGTTATCGCACTCAGCTGGTTGCCAGTTCCATGCATAATTGACTAGTCCGCGCGGTGTCAACCGCGTATCGTTGACCTGCAACTGCAGTATGCCTTCGGGTGCAAGCTGGGTGCCGGAGAGTGGCAGATAGGCGCAGTGCAGCGCCTCGCAGAGATTCCATGCCGGCGCACCATCGTGCGCGTCGGCGCCGGCGTCGGTCAGGTACGCGTGCAGTGCGGCCATCGTGTCGAATGCTTTGTTTGGCACGGCGGGACGCGGCAGGGCTGGAACAGACACTACGGCCGGGCTGCATGCCGGCACAGACGCCGCGCAGCGCTGGTCGGCGTCGAGCAGCAGCGTTCGCAGACTGGCGCTGCCGGGGGCATCCAGTGGTTCAAGCGTCGTACAACGGGCAAGCCACGCGGCCAACTCGCGTGAGAGCAGTGGCACACTGATCGTGAGCGTGCGCGCGTCGTTGGTGACGACCGCAAAGGCGGGCGAACAGCGCAACAAGCGGTGCGGCAACGTGGCCGCATACGCATCCGGCGGCAGAAGCCGCACAAAGCGTTGGCACAACTCACCGGGCAGGAACGGCGCGCCATCCACCACAATGGTATGCTGTTGCATTTGGGAATCATGGTCTACGGGGCCCGGCGCGCGTGCCCGGATCGCGCGACTGGCGTCGAGCACAAACACGTCGCAATCACTCTGGGCGGGTGATCCTGCATCGAGCGAAAAGGCTTGCTGCAAGGCAAATGCGTGCGTGGGTGAGGTGAAGGCCGCGGCGCCGTCGCGGCGCTGGGTAATGCGCCCCAACCATTGGGTGCGCTGGTCTGCATCGCATCCAGCCCATGACCAGCCACGCACGTCAATGGGTGTCGCCGAACGATTGTCCCACGCGCACAGTGCCGTCGGCGTGCTGTCATCCGCAGGCGCATCCTCGGGCATGGCCCGCAGCTCCACGCCGAAGACGGCGCACGGCGCGGCGTGCGCCGGCACGCGCAGCGCGATGATCAGCACGCCCTCGCGGCCGTGCGCGGCCGGCAGCGGGCACTGGCTGGCCCCGTCGAATAACAATGCCCGGCCGTTGCGCAGCGTTACCGGTTGATACGCGCTGCCGTTGAGCACTTCCACCACGCCGCTCTGACGCCCGCGCGGGTCGCCAACCAGTTCGACCAGATAGCGACCATCGCGCCGCAATCCGCGCACCACAATGGCATCGCACACATAATACGGTTTGGCACTGCTGTGCGATTCCAACGGCACAATGCGCGTGGCCGGCGCACACAGCAGGCCTGGCGTTGTTTCTGATTTCACCTCGTTGGGCACCAGCGGATCATGCGTCACCGTCCAGCCATGCCAACCGTACTGGCAAAGATCACCACTGGCCTTGGCCACAAACTGGGTGCTGAACAGGTCGCCGAATAGCGGCACGCACGCGAAGGTCATGTCATCGCCACTGGCATAGTTGGCCTCGACCAGCAACCATTCTTCCGCGTCGGCACGACACGTGTTCTGGGCAATAACGGCCTTGATGACCGCGCCGCGCCACATGTTGCTGACGCCAAATTGATTCACTGCGCCGGGGGCCAGCGTGTTGAGTGCCGTTTGGTACTGCCGCTCCAGTGTGCGCCGACCGTATTGCTTGGTAAGGGTGACCGTGGCACGGGCGCGCGTGGCCGTGGTGCGCGGCGCGACCGGATAGAAATGCACATCGCTGTTCCAGCCCGACCAGCCGCGCGCGAGACGGCCGACATGGATGCTGGCGTTGGTGGCCCGGCAGGCAAATGCGACCGCATGGAACAGCGGAGCCTGTGGCCATGCCTGCAAGGAAAGCCCTTCGTCACCCGCGACGCCGGCAACGGTGCTGAGCGCGTGATCGTCGTCGCTGGCGTCCATCAACGCGGCCACTGTTGCCGCCGCAACACGGTGGGGCGCCGCGCGCAACACAGGCGCAAGGTGCGCGGCGGCCGCGGGCGTCAAGGCATTGACCGGATCCGGCGCGCAGACCTGCCCGGACTGCCAGTACCACACCGGCTGCTCCGCCGCGCCGACCAGTGTGGTGATGCGGGCAGTCGCCGTGTCGGCGGGCCGTTGCGCGCAGACATCCTGCAAGCGCACATGATACACACCAACCGTTGTGCCATCGTGGGCTTGGACCGTGCGCGTCATGCGGACATTCTGCAGTGGCGCTTGGACATCTTGATCGCAGGCCAGTCGCGCGCGGGCCTCTTCTTCCGCCGCCAGCAACAGCAAATCGTGCTGCAACGCCTGCACGCCATGCGTGGCCTGCACGCTCAACATGCTCAAGTATGTGCAGAGGATGGCGGCACATGCAACCACGAGCGCCATTATGATGACACTCATCACCAGGGCCGCGCCGTGGGGCGGCCGAGCCTTTTGCCGCCCCGGGTCAGTTAGTCCAACGCTGGCGCACATGGATAATAATGCCTAGCGCAGTGACGGTTATGAAGCCCAGCGGCTCGGGGATAATCTCATCGGGCGTGGTGGCAAACCAGCATTCACCAAACAAGGTGGTATTGCTGTTCACATGGGCCGGATTCGTGCTATACAAAATGTGCGACTTGAGCATCTGAACGAACAGCAGATAGCGCGCATCCGCCGGCACGCGCGGCGCGATTTCACGCAACACATACGTCTCAAAATTGTTGGTGTAGTAGCCGCTCGGATCTGTGATGTCCGTCGCCGCCAACCCGCCGTTGGTCAACTGCGCCACGGGGATGATACAGCCCAGGCAGTCTTTGTACACCTCCGTGTGCTGCACCCCGGGCGTCTGGGCGAACGAGTCCGCACTAAACGACAAATACCAATTGCAGGCGTCGCTACTGTGCCACACACCCGTGTTGCCGAGGCCGTCCAAACCGAAGTAACTATTGGTAACCACAAAGAGAGAATTGGTGGTGACCAGATAGCTGTAGGACATTTGTGCCGTAGACGTGTTGTTGGCCTTGCTGCCGACAGTGTAAAAGTCTTTGACATCAACCGCCCACGTGTCGGGCGTCGCTTCCGCGAATGCCAGGGATACGTAGCCGGTCAGCGAATTCGCGCTTTCATAGCCGCCATGCGCCAAGCCGGAGAGACCGACCCGATCATTAAACTTATGGCTGAACGCGCCGAAGAAATTATAGCCCGCGGCGTCTTTGTCGTCGGGGGTGAACAGCAGCCAGTCGCTGTCAAGCGTCGTGTAGACGCCGTCATTGGTGTTGTTGTACGAGGGCTTCAGCCCCACGGCGGTCGGCAGATTAGTCCAGTCGTTGGTCCAGATCATCATGGTGAAGGTGACGTCTGCCAAGCAGACACATGCGGCGCAGCACAGCACCATAAAAAACGCTATAGCTTTCATGTGAAGCTCCACGAAGATGAGTAACAGTTGTGCCGACGAGGCTCGTGCACACCAGCACTTCACTATAGCAAATGAAGCTGGAAAATGCAATTCCGGTCTTGTTTGACATACCCTCACGAAGCGTGTATCATTTTGGCCATGAATCTGATTGCCCGTGGTCCGTTGCGCTCGCTGCTACGGTCGCGTTTCTTTCCACGTCTTTTGCAGGCGGCGACAGTATGTGCGCTGTTCGGTATCGTCGCGCTGGGGTGGCGACAGTATCCACCTGCGCGCAGCTACGGCTTGCTCTACGAACAGAGTGAGATCGTCAATTTCCTCTTGTGGGGGCTGTGGTGGCCGCTCCTGATCTGGATTATTGTGCTCTTTGGGCGGCTCTGGTGTTCGGTCTGTCCGCTCGAAATGATTGCCGCGGGCGGCGCCCGCCTCGGTGCCATGGCGGGACTGCGCCCAGGGCGGCGTGGCCCCTGGTTGCAGGCTGGTTGGGTGCTCTTTGCGAGCTACTTCACAGTGCAAGCTCTTCATGCCGGCAGCTATCAATTGCGCGTGCCGCACTACACGGCGCTCTTCTTGATTACCCTCGTCGGGCTGGCACTGCTCGTGGGCACGCGCTATCAGGACCGCACGTTCTGTCATGCGTTCTGTCCGGCGGCGCTGACCCTTAGCCTGTACGGGCGCGGCGCCGTTCTCGCCGTGCGGCCCACCGGCGGGAAAAGCGCGCCGGTGCCAGCGTCACAGCCCGCGGTCTGTCCCAGCGGGTTGGACCCCCTGCACCTCACTGCCAACACGGATTGCCTTATGTGCGGGCAGTGCATCAAGGCCCTCGGGCCGGAAAAAGTCGGCCTGATTCTGCAACCACCGTTTCCCCCGAGTGATCCTCGGCCACCGCACGCATCCTGGCCGGCGACGCTGTTCGTCATGACGACCTGTGGCTTTGTTGCCAAACGGCTGTTCTGCCAAACACCGCACGCAGTCGAGCAAGCCTTTCTCTGGCCCATCAACTGGGCCGTCGGGACGTTTGGCGCCTCGTGGCGCGGGCTCGCCTCCGTAACGTGGCTGCTGCTCATGTTTCCCCTGCTCCTCTGGCTGTTGCTTGGAACACTCACATGGATTGTCGGCGGCGCGAGCGGGCTTCGCGATGCCTGGCGCCGCCTCGCACTGCCCGCGATCGTGATCATGGCCGGAGCAGACATGGCAAAAGCAATGTATAAGGTTTCATCGCGCGCACGCTTCCTTCCGCACGTGCTCGACGACCCACATGGCTGGGTCACGACAAGTGCCATTGGCAACGGCCAGATGGCCATGCCTGTTTCTTGGATGTCGCTGACAACTATCGCGCTTGTCAGTTGCGGTTTAGTGGTCCTGGCACTCGTTTTTGGGGTACGCGAGGCGCGCCTCGCTGCGCCCACATCCTACCTGCGCCGCTGCCCTGCGCTCCTGCTCTTTGCGGCGCTCTTTCTAGGTCCGCTGCTACTCATGGCTTGGCAAGGATAGATGATTTCAGGAAACTGCGGTGCCGCTTTGCAGTGTCCTTGCCGCCCGCGGTGAGGGCGGTTTCTGCAGCCGCGGTCATCCACGCCGTTGGCGGGATCCACGCCGTTGGCGGGATCCACGCCGTTGGCGGGATCCACGCCGATGGCGGGACTAGCCAAGCCAGCTCCAAGCAGGCGCCCGCGGCCACAATTGGCATGGCACCAAGTAAGCGCATTCATTAGTAACTAACGCTGCGTGCCGCGCCGGCGCAGACGCCACAGGACGCCGAGGCAGAGCAGCGGCAGGGCGACGGGCTCGGGCACGACCAGCGCGACCGTAATGCTCTTGCTGGTTTGCAGCGGATCATCATGCGCGAGCGAAACCGCCGCGGTATAGACGCCGTCGGTCAGGTCCACGCCGCTGCCGTAACACGTAATGAGCGCTTGTGCGCCGGCCGCGATCGTGCCATTGGTGGGCGCGAACCACAGCCACGCATTGGCATCGGGCGGCGTGATGCGAACCGCCAGGGTGTTGGCCAGATACACCTGGTTATACGCCAGTTGTAGTGCCGGGCCGGCGCTGGATGCCTGCAAGCCGATGGTGCAGGATTTCAGGGTGCCGACCACTGAACGATATTGATACAGCAAATGTCCGTCGGCGAAGATGACGATTTGAAATGTCTGTGTCTCGCTGCTGGCGCCGTAGCGCGGGACGCTGAGCCAAGACACGATGGCATTGGTGGGCGTGGTCAGATACTTCACGGCGCCACCGCTGCCCGGATCCAGATCATCCCAGAACGCGGCGAGGAGCGGGTCGGGTGTAAGACTGGTCGGCAGGGTCGTGTTGTCGGCGGGCACGCCGCCGGCAGCCAAGGCGACGCAGCCGTTGGCGGCAATCTCGAAGTGCGAAAAAGTCTGGCCGTAGAGCGTGAACGAGAAGCCGAGCGGGATCATGCTGGACACGGCATCGTCCAGCAACGGCACGGTGGTGCCGGACGTGGCGATGTCAAACCAAGCGAAGGTAGGCCCGCCCGTTTGAAAACTGGTCCGTGCTGCATAGTTGCCGGCGAGCGTTTTGGCGAGTGTATACGTGAGGGGTGCCGTGCCGGTGTTGTTGATGATCAGCGGGGCCGAATTGGTCTCGCCCGCCGCAGTGTAAATGGTCACATTGGTCTGCGGGAGTTGCAGGTGCGGGGCGGATAGCGGCGCATCCTCGCGCAGCACCAGCGCATAGGGCTGTGGCCCGTTCGGCACATTGTAGCCGTGAATCACGATCGTGTAGGTGCCGCTGCTGGTCGCCGGTATGTCAATGCCTTCCACATTGTTCAGGTGATCCACCGTGCCGGGCCCGTTGGGGTAGAGCCATTCGCCCTCCGGGGTCTGCACCGTCAAATCCAAGTCGTTGACCAGTTTGATGCCGGCGCCGGCGGTGGCAGGATAGTCGGTCCAAGCCAGCGTGATGCAGAGTTTGCTGTTGGTGGATGCCACAAACTGCATTATCGTGCTGGTGCTGGTGGTTGCACTGAACGCGTCATACAGGACACTCGTGCGGCCGTCGGCAGGATAGAGCGTATCAGCCAGATTCACCTGGCCCCAGCCCTCGACGTTATTGGGCCGGGCGCCGCTGCGAATCTCACGGGTCGGGCCGGTGCCGTACTGGCCGGGCGAGAGCGACCGTGCGCCATTGACCAGCAGCGCTTTCAGCAGTGCGGCGCTGGGGTTGGCGATGCCACGCCGTTCGATCAGGTACTGGCGTGCCAGGCCGGCGGCACCCGCGGTCAGCGGCGTTGCCATGCTCGTGCCACCCATGTACACATAAAAACTGTTATACACGCCCCAACCGGTGCCCGCGCCAACCGCGCGCGAGCGACATGAAATAATGTCCGTGCCGGGCGCGACGATGTCGGGTTTGACGCGCGAGTCGCTGCACGGGCCACGGCTCGAAAACGCCGCAATGCCTTGATGCACGCCGTCATATGGGCGCGAAATGTAGTCGCTCTTGATCGGATTGGCCGGATAATCTGCAGGCCAGGCGTCGTACCAGGTATAGCTCGAATACCCGCCGCTAGTGCGCTGGGTCTCAGCCGCGCCGACGGTCAGCACATTCTTGGCCGTGCCGGGCGAGTCCACCGAATAGGGATCAATGGTCCCGTTGCCCGTGCTGTCTATGCCTTCGTTCCCGGCGGCGAAGACCAGCAACATATCCTTGTAATTCCACATGAACTGGTCGGCTTGGCGCGCGGAAGTGTCGTAGGCGCCGTCGGTCGCCGAGCCCCAGCTATCCGAATGAATGCGCGCGCCATTGGTGTAGGTTTGATAAAACAGCACATTCAAATCGGAGGGCAGGCCACTGAGCGATCCGGACGCATCCATGACGGATTGCATGACCAGTTGCGCCTCGTAAGCGCAGCCGCGGAACTGCCCGCCGGAGGCAGAGCCGTTGCCCAGCACCGAGCCGCACGTGTGCGTGCCATGGCCGTTCGGGTCGCTCCAACTCGCCCGTGCGCGCGCAAAGGCGATCTTCACCCGATTGGTGAAGTCGGGATGCAACGCGCTGGTGTTGACGCCGGTGTCCAAACCGGTGTCGCAGACGGCAATGACTTGCCCTTTGCCCGTCAACCCGTAATTGGTCCAGACGGTCTGCACATTCATGCGCGGCGTTTGGACCGCGATGTTGTTCAGCAGCTTCGGCGGCACATACGGCTCGATCCAGGTCACCTCGGCCCGCGCCGCCAGCGGCACAAGGGCGGTCTGATTGACCACGGCGCGCACCAGCCCGTCATACTCGTTGGCGGTGGCAACGACGGTGCCGCCGCTCACCGCAATTGCGGCACAGACATCGGCAACATCCTCGCGCGCCAAGGTCTGCACCACGATCTCGCACTGGTTGCTGGCGCCCGCTGCCCGCTGGCGCAGCCGGCGCGGATTCTGCAAGCCCAGTGAGAGCTTGTACGCCGGCGCATACGCGCCAATCCAGGCCACATCCGGCAACGCCGCCACCGCGGCCAGCGCTGCCGGCGTCAGCTCCACCAGAAACGCGTTGTCCGGCATATAGCCGCGCAAGACCCCGCCAGCTTGCTGCACCTGCTCTTTCCAGGACGCAACAATTGGCCCGCGCGCTTGCACCAGGTACGCGGCAGTGCCGCGGCGTGTCGGCACTGCTTGGTGCGCCGGCTGGTCTGGCACGCGCGGTAGCAACTGCGGGTCAAGCGTGGCGTGTTCGAGATGAATCAGTGCGGCCGAGGCAACGCTGCCACTGGCTGCACACAACCAGAAGGTCAAGAGGACAGTGTAGAGCAAGCGGTGTGCGCATGCATACGCGGGCAAAGTGTTCTTATAATTCATACGTGTAGTATAGCATGAAATGGGGGGTGATGCAAGGCCACGCGGGCCGCTGCTTTGCCTATAGACACTGGCCCGAGACGTTGGCTTTCGTGCGCTCGCTCCCACTACGCTCGCGTTCCATTCTGCTGCCGTCGGCAACGGTGGGCAAGCCCACTTTCACAATTGACACTGCCAACCATTCCTGCTATGCTACTACCGCACTACTATGAAAAACAACGCACTAATTACCACTCTGCGAAGCTTGACGGGCAACCCGCGCGGCTGCGTGTATCCCGAGCCGTTATGGGGCATTCCGTACAACCTGTATGCCCCGTATATTTCCATTTACATGGTGGCCCTCGGTGTCGCCGACAAACAAATCGGCCTGATTGTCAGCATCAGTTGGGGCTGTCAGGTTGTTTTGGCGCTGTTGAGCGGTGTGATCACCGACAAGCTTGGCCGCCGGCGCACCACGCTGCTGTTTGACATTCTGGCGTGGAGCGTGCCGGCACTGATCTCCGCGGTGGCGCAGAACTTCTGGTTTTTCCTGGCGGCGGGCGTGATTAACAGCGCCTGGCGCGTCCCGTACAACTCGTGGACCTGCTTGCTGGTCGAAGATACGGATCAAAACCAAGTGGTCGCAATCTACACCTGGATCTATATTGCCAACCAAATAGCGGGCTTGCTAACACCGCTGACGGGATTGCTGATCGGCGTGCTGACGATCGTGCCAACGATGCGCGGGCTGTATGTGTTTGCGGCACTGATGTTCACGCTCAAGGCGGTGGTCACGTACCACATGACCGCGGAGACCGCGCAGGGCAAGGTCCGCCTGCACGAGACACGCCATCAGAGCATGCTGACAATGCTGGGCGAGTATCACGGTGTCCTGCGCGCGCTCCTGCACACGCCGCAGACATTCTACACGGCCGGGATCATGCTGGTGATCAGCATTACCACCATGATCAGCGGCAGTTTCTGGGCGATCATCATGACGGAAAAACTGCACATCCCGGCCCAGAACCTGGCGGCCTTTCTGTTTGTCAGATCCGCCATTATGTTGGTGTTCTTTTTTGTGGCGATGCCGCGCATCAGCAAGCTGCATTTCAAGGTGCCGATGGTATTCGGGTTTCTTGGCTTCATTGTCAGCCAGGTGCTGCTGGTTACTGCGCCCGACCGGGGCTATGTCGTGTTGCTCGTGAGCACGTTGCTGGAGACCTGCAGCTATGCGACGGTCAGTCCGTTAGTGGATCACATGGTCGCGTTGACGGTCGCACCCCAGGAACGGGCGCGGATTCAGTCCATTCTCTTCGTCGGCATCATCCTGCTTACGTCACCCTTTGGTTGGATTGCTGGAACGCTCTCGAGCATCAACAAGAGCCTGCCGTTTTTGTTGAATTGTGCCCTGTTTGCGGTGGGCGCGGTGCTGGCATACCTCGCCGGGCAGGCGGCGCGCAGACGACGCGAGACCGACACCGCTGCGACGAAGCCTCCAGCCGTTTTCTTGCATGCTATGACGGCACCCTCAGGCACATGAAGCGCATGGCCCGCAACATCGAAATAAAAGCCAGGATTGAAAGCGTCGCAACGCTGGCGCCCCGCGTAGCTGCGCTGGCCGATCAGGGCCCGTTTGAGCTTGAGCAAGACGATACCTTCTTTGCCTGCGACAATGGCCGGCTCAAACTCCGGACGTTGTCTGCTACCGAAGGCCAACTCGTCTTCTACCGCCGGCCAGACCAGGCCGGGCCAAAAGAGTCGTTCTATGTCATTGCGCACACGCCAGTGCCTGACACGCTGCGTGAAGTGTTGTCACGTGCGTATGGAGAAACGGGGCGGGTGCGCAAGCACCGCACGGTGTTTCTGGCCGGCCACACGCGCATTCATCTGGATCAGGTCGAGCAACTGGGCCACTTCCTTGAACTGGAAGTGGTGCTGGAAGACAATGAACCGGCTGAAGCCGGTGTGGCCGTCGCCCATGAGCTCCTCACCAAATTGGGGATTTCATCGACACAGCTCGTCGAAGGGGCGTATCTTGATCTGCTCAATCAGCAACAGGTCTGATGCTCATAGACCTGGTGTCCGTGTTGCCATGTGCGCGATGCGGACAATGGCATTCATTGCCTGTCGTGCGTTGACGCGCATGCGCCGGCGGCGTGATTGCGGGGGTCTTTGCGCAGATGTAGCCGCGGGCGTTGACCGCGGCAGGAGCAACCGCCCTCGGCGCGGGCGGCTACAATTGCGGACGTCTGCTGTAGATACGGAACGGCGTTCCGCGAGTGGATACGCCGCACGCCGTGCGGCGGCTACGGGCAGAAACGCACGATCCAAATGAACGACATGTCAGACAGACCTATGCACTGGCGCGCAGCCGGCGGACTAGCAACGAGACGGCAAACACACCCGCCGCAATCAGCACGATCGTCGCCCCGGTCGCGGTAGCAAGATAATACGAAAGGAGCAGGCCCGTTATGCCGCTGGCGCTGCCCAAGCCGACCGCCCACAGGACATAGCCGCGCGTGGTGCGCGCCAGATTCCGCGCGGCCGCCGCCGGCAACAGCAACAGGGAGTTGATCACCAGCAGGCCGATCCACGGAATGCAGATCATGACAAACAAGGCCACCACCACCGCCAGAATCGTCTCGACCAGCCAGACCGGCACGCCGCGGCTGATCGCCAGCGCAGTGCTGACCGACGTCAGAAAAATGCGGTTAAACAGTGCCAGGATGATCGCGCACACGACCACGCTCACGAGGGCCAGCAATTGGAGTTCGGCTTGGGTGACGGTCAATATATCGCCGACAAGAAAGTTGGTATAGCGCTGAAACCCGCCTTGGCGCGACAGAATGACGACGCCCAGCGCCACGCTGCACGCCATCGCCAGGCCGATGATCGTATCCAATGACGCCGCGGCATAGCGCCGGCAGACGCTGATGCTGAGCGCAAACAAGACGGCAAAGAGCAGCATTGCCGGGCGTGGCTCGCCCAACCCAAGCAGCACGCCGCACGCAATCCCCGTCAAGGCGGAGTGCCCGACCGCGTCAGAGAAATACGCCATCTGTTTGTTGATGACGACGCAGCCCAGCAGCGCGCAGACCGGCGTCATCAGCACGACGGCCAGCAAGGCGTGGCGCATGAACGCATACTGGGCCCAGTCGCCAGGCAGGTGTTGCACGAGGGTGTGCCAGAGCTCCATCATGCGGCCGCGTGCGCGGGTGGCAACCCCAGGGCTGCGCGCACGGCCGGCTCCGCCATCACCTCACGCGGGCTACCTTGACCGACGATGCGTTGCTGCAGGCAGATAAAGCGATCCGACACGATGGCGGCGGCGGCCAAATCATGTGAAACCATGATCACCGACAAATCAAACTGCTCGCGCAACCGCGAGACGGTGCGATAAAAGGCTTGGACGCCGCCATGGTCCATCGCGGTCAGCGGCTCGTCCAGCAGCACGATATCCGGCACGGGGGTCAATGCCAGCGCCAGCAAAACCCGCTGCAATTGTCCGCCGGACAACGCGCCGATGCGGGCGCTGATCAGTGCATGGGCGTCCACTTGTGCCAAGGCCGCTGCGGCCTGGGCGCGCACGCCGGCGCGCCGCGCCAGGCAGACGGGCCAGGCCGACACCGCCGCGCAAAACAAATCCAAGACCGTCACCGGCGCCGTCTTGTCCACGGCAACCTGCTGCGGAACATAGCCGACGCGCGGCTTCGTGGCGGTAGCGGCATCATGCACGGCCTCGAAACGAAACGTGCCATGATAGGGGATTTCGCCCACCAGCGCGCGCAAGAGGGTGGTCTTGCCCGCGCCATTCGGGCCGATGAGGGTGACCATCTCGCCGCAGTGCAGATGCAGATCGACATGCTGCACCGCCCAATAGGCGCCAAAACGCACGCTCAAATCACGGACTTGCACACAACAAACGCCGTCCGTGCGATGCGCCCGGCTCTTGGCCTGGTGCGCCACGGGAAGTGCTTCGCCGGCGCAGGTGGCCATGCCGTCAGTGCGCGTGGCTGTTTTCAGGCGGCAAGGTCACGGCGGGCGCCACCACATAGATATAGCGCAGCGGTTCCGGGCCGCTGCTGACAATGTCATGCTCACACTGCGGCGGCACATAGACCGCCACACCGGCGCGCACGCTGATCGACGGCTTTTCCCGAAAGCAGGCTTCGCCGGCGCCGGCCAGCACGATGATAAATTCCTCGCGTGCGCCGGTGGTGTGCCAGCCGACGGTCTCGCCGGCACGCAGCGTGACATAGCCACTGCGCATGGCCACGCTCTGCGGTGGTCCGCTCAGGAGTTCAAGATAGTCGCCATTGCGGGGCGTCGCATTGATCAGGTGCGGTTCGTGCATGCTACTCTTGGCCGATGCGTTTGACGCCTTTGGCGCACGGCCCTTTCGGCCCTTCGCCCAGCTCGTACTCGACCGCATAGCCCGTGTCCAGCGGTACGGCCACTTCTGTGTGATGCACGAAAATGTCCGTGCCGTCTTCTTGTTCGATGAAACCGAACCCTTTGGTATTACTGTACCATTTCACTTTGCCATGTGGCATGGAGACTCCTCGAGTGTAGTGAGCAAACAGCTCTGTCACGCCGTTGCCTGGCCCCGTGCCCGGCTCACAGATACGGCGTAAACAAGCGGGCCAGATTGTCGCGCAAGCGCACGGGAAACGGGCGGCCGTCCGCATCCTCCAGCGTCAGTGGTCGTGCCGTCGCGCGTTTGGCCGCCGCGATCTCCCGCAGCTGCACCGACAAGGTCTGGCTGTAACATTCTATATTATACTCAAAATTGAGGCGCAAGCTGCGCGGATCCCAATTGGCCGAGCCAATAAAACACCATTCATCGTCAACCAGCACCAGTTTCGAGTGGTCAAACGGCGGCGGCGTCAGCCAGACATGACAGCCCCACTCGAGTACTTGCCACAATTGGGCCGTCATCGCCCAGCCGACGGTGCGCAGGTTGCTCTGCGACGGCAGGATAATTTCGACATTGACGCCGCGCAAGGCGCAGGTGCTGAGCGCGCTGATCAAGTCCATGGTCGGCAGAAAGTAGGGCGTGACGATCTGCACCGAGCGTTGGGCGCAGGCCAGGGCGCCATGCAGCACGCGCACCAGCTTGTCGAAATCCTCATCCGGCCCGTCCGCGATGCCGCGTGCCATCATCGCGCCGGCCGGCGCCAGCGCGGGATACCAGGCGTCGCCCTGCAGCGCTTCACCCGCCGCAAACAGCCAGTCTTCCGCGAACGCTTCCTGCAACTGCGCCACAACCGGCCCGCGCACGCGAAAATGCAGGTCTTGCACCACGTCCTTGGTGGCTTGCTGCACCAGATTGCCAAAGCGAATGTTCATCCCGCCGGTATAGCCATCCGTGCCGTCGACAATCAACATTTTGCGATGATTGCGCAGATTCATATATTGGGTGGATACCGGCGCACTGGACGGCATGAAGACCTGTGCGGGAATGCCGGCCGCGCGCAAGCTGCGCATGATGCTCGGCCGTGAATAGCGCGCGCCGACGGCGTCCACCAGCACCCGCACCGTCACGCCGCGCGTGACGGCGTGGGCTAGCGCCTCGACAAACATGCGCCCGGCCGCGTCGTTGTCAAAGATATAGGTGGCCAGCGCCAGCGTGCGTTGGGCGCGCCCGATCGCCGCCAGCATCGCCGGATAGGCTGCGTCGCCATTGACCAGCGGCTCGAGCAGATTGCCGTCCAGCAGCGGGCGGCGGGTCACGCGCGCCACCAGCGTGTTCAAACTCATGAGGTGTGCCGCGCCAGCCGGCAACACTGACCGCAACTCGTGCTGGGTGCAGACCTGCGCCTTCGCGACACGCGCGCCAAGCTGCCGGCTGCGGGTGCGCACGGCCTTGCGTTTGATCCGGTTGATCCCCAGAAAATAGTAGAGCAAGGTGCCGGCGATCGGGAACACGATGATCACGCCGACCCAGCCGACGGCCGCGCGCGGATCACGCTTGTACATGGCCGCGTGACTGGCGGCGCACACCGCGCAGACCACCACCGTCACGGTCAGCAGATACGGCCAGACTGCCAAGACGCTTGTCGCAATGTTGGTCAACGTATGCATCGGCGGTCAGTCGAAGTCAAGATCGCACACCAGCGGCATGTGATCCGAGAGGTGCACCGGCGGAATGAAAAAGTCGCGCACTCGCAGTTCCGGGCTGTGCAGAATGAAATCCAGCTGGCGGTGCGGCTTGCGGCTCGGATGCGAAGGGGCATTGCGCACATTGGCGTTGACCAGCCCCGTCGCCGCCAAAAACAATTTCAGCTCGTGCGCGCCCCACAGCAGATTGAAGTCGCCCCCCACCAGCACGGGTTTGTCGGCGCTTTGAATCAATTCATGCAAGTCGCGCAATTGATAGTGCCGATGGCGAAAGAAAACCGAGAGATGCACCAGAAAAATTACGCACTGCTCGAGCTCGAGCTCGATTACCAGGCGTTTGAGGCCATGCTCAAAATAGTGAAACTTCTGGTTCTTGATTGCGTGGCGCGTCAGAAACGCGTTGCCTTGTTTGCTGAACAAGGGCAGGCGCTGCAACAGGCCGAGCGGTTTGTACTTCGATTGGTACAAGTGATAATGCCCCAATCCGGCCGCGATGACTTCCGCCTGATTGCGCTTCTCGCTGCGATAGGTGCCGCTGTCCACCTCGAGCAGGCCGACCACATCGGGCGCAACCTTTTTGATGAAGGTGGCAATCCGCTCAAGATTATCACCGGTCGGCCGCAGATAGCCAATAAACGGCAGGGGCAGGTGAAAGCACCGGCTCGAACCGGTGGCATAGCGGATGTTATACAGCAGAAATCGCATAATGTGTTGTTTACTACCGCTAGCGATTGTAGCGCATCCGGCCCGCCCTGTCAAGCGCGCGTGAAAATTGGTTCCGGCGATCCTTCAAAGCAGGCGCGGCGCCCTGGCGCGGTTCAGTATGCGGGAGCGACTTCTGCGGCGCGCATGTGCTGCTGCTTGACACCCGCTTGGATTCATGCTATTCTCATCGCATGAGCACCAAACATTGTAGTAATGAAGACGGACTTGCGGGCGCGCTCGCGGCGCTGGCGGCGAGTCTGCACGATGCGTCACTGGTGAAACTGTCGTTCGGCGCCTATGGCGGCGCGGATGCGACCCTGCAGAATGTGTACGCGCGGGTTGTGACCATCAAAGGCGCGCAGCACCTGTCGTTTACCTACCGGCATGCCACCAAGGACATCGTCAAGAATGTGCCGCTCGAGCAGAGCGGCGCCGCGGTGCGCGCGCTGATGACCGATGGCTTTCGCGCCCTGCATATCTTTACCACCGCCTTCGACCTGGCCGTGCGCCTGGGCGCTAAGGGCATTGCACGGGTCAGTCGTAGCAAACCGACATTCACCGCCGTGCCGGAACCAGTGCACGATCACGCCAAACCGCGGCCGATCGCGCCGACGACACCATGGCTGCGCGACCTGGGCGTGACCGACGACCATGGCCGCGTCAAGGAACGCATGGCCGACAAGTTCCGCCAGATCGAGCGTTTCATCGAAATCCTCGCGCCGCTGTTCGACGCGCCGGCGCTGCGCGGGCGCCGCGAACTGCGCGTGCTGGACATGGGCTGCGGCAAGGGCTATTTGACGTTTGCCGTGTATGACTATTTGCGTGGCAAGGGGATCACGCCGCACGTCCGCGGCATCGAGGCGCGCGCGGAATTGGTGGATGCCGGCAATGCGATTGCGCAGCGGCACGACTGCGCGGGCTTGTCCTTTGCGCAAGGCCAGATCAACGATTGTGACGCGACCGGCGTGGAGGTGGTCATCGCCTTGCACGCCTGCGACACGGCGACCGATGACGCGCTGGCGCGGGCGATCCGGGCGGGCGTGCCGTTGATCATTTGCGCGCCGTGCTGTCACAAGCAAATTCGGCCGCAACTCACGCCGCCGGCGTTGTTGCGCGGCATTTTGCGCCACGGCATTTTGTGCGAGCGCGAAGCCGAACTGCTCACCGACGGCTTGCGCGCGCTGCTGCTCGAAGCCCATGGTTACGCGGCGAAAGTGTTCGAGTTCATCGCCAGCGAGCACACCCAGAAGAACTTGATGCTGGTCGGCGAAAAGCGCGTGGACACCGCGCCGCGCGCGGACGTGCTGCAGCAGATCGCGGAGATTAAGGCGTTTTTTGGCATTCGCACGCAGCGGCTCGAAGAGTTGCTTGCCTAAGCAGGAAAACCATTCGCGGCGAATGTTTTTTAGGTGCAGCAATGTGAGAAGAGCTTGCACACCCCGATTGCTGCATCTGCACCGAACCCTGAACCCCGACCCCTGACCCCTCAGCGCGGGAGTATGTTGCGTTCCGCTTGCAATCTCACGTGGGAAATGCTATAGCTAGTGCCATAACAATTTGATTTGGAGAAAGGCCATGAAACGCTTCGCTCTTGTATCAGTTGTGTTGGTTGTCGTCGCCATAAGCGGTATGCTCAACGCCGCCGTCATTTTCAGTGAGGGATTTAATGATGTGACCATCCCGGCCACATGGACGGTCGTGAATGCGCCGACAAATGTCACGCCGCTCTCGACGGTGAGCAGCGGCACGAGCCCGACAGCATCGCCCTACGAAGGCGCGCGCTTCGTCAGGTTCAACTCCTATAGCATGTTCGCGGGTACGAATTCACACCTGATCTCGCCGGCCATCTCGACATTCGAGAAGACCAACGTGGTTGTGTCGTTTGCCCAGTTTCGCGATACCGGCTATCTGACCACATGGGACCGTATGTATCTGCGCTGGTCGAGCGATGCAACAAATTGGACTGATGTGGGGGTGTATCCGCGGACGAATACGGTCAACGGCTGGCAACTGAAGACCTGCCCGTTGACGAATCTTGCCGACAATCTACCGGCGCTCTACCTTGATTTCTTTTTTGTGTCGGCCTATGGCAACAACTGCTATCTGGATGCCGTGCAGGTTTCCGCAATTGGCGCCAGCGATGTCGACCCGGCGTCCAATCTTGTTGCCACGGCAGTCAGCGCATCGCAAATCAACTTGACATGGAGCACCAATGCCAATGGCGACACCGTCATGGTCGTCTCGAATGGCGTGGCAACATTCGGCACGCCGACAAATGGCACAGCATATGCGGTTGGCGGCGCCCTGCCGGGCGGTGGTGGCATCATTTACAAAGGCACCGCGCTGACCCATACCCTCACAGGCTTGTCACCTGCCACGCGCTACTATTACGCCGCCTGGTCGGTCAATGCCGCAACCCAATACTCGCCCAGGATCATGGCGGATGCCGTCACGGATTTCACCTTGATTATCACCCAGGGCTTCAACAGCGCAACCATGCCGAATGGCTGGGCGCAGGTGGCCCTGTCCAACAACTATCCGGTGACGTTCGTCACGACCAACACGCATCCGAATGCGGCACCCTATGAAGGAACCCACTTCGTGTTGTTCAACTCCTTCAGTGCCGCGCGCGGAACGAAAACACGCCTGCTGTCGCCATATTTTTGTCCCTCGTCAACCGTGCACCAGCTGGCGGTGCAATTCGCATGGCACCATGATACCAGCTACAACACGTCTACCAACGAAGGGGTTACCGTCCAGTGGACGACCAACAACATTGACTGGTACAACATTGGCACGTTCTATCGCTACGCGGCGGGCACAACCGGCTGGTTCCTGAAGACCGTGCTGGTGCCGCCGGCCATCGCGACTGCGGGCCGGGCGCGGATCGGCTTCGAGTTCCTCTCGGAGTATGGCAATGATTGTTTGCTGGATGCCGCGCGCATCGGCGAATTCGATGCCAACGGCGTCGTGACCGTGGACACGCTGTTTTACGAACAGGTCGACAGCACAAACTATTACTGGAATCTGATGGCGGTCAATCAGTCGGATGTGCTGCCCAGCGATATTCCGCCGCATGCCGCGGCGCGGCAAATCATGCTTTCCAATTTCTACTCGAATACGGAACCGGGCGTCACCAATACGCCTGACGGCTGGAGCGTCGCAAGCGAGTTTCTGAGCCCCTTGCCGTGGGAGAACAGCGTCAGCAATCGCTGGCTGTTGACCCTGCAATGCACGAATCCGGCCACGGCACTGCGCGCCGGTGCGACCGCCGAAGTCACCCTGGCAACCTACACCATGCCGGCGCTCGCCGGTGTTTTGACGGGCCGGGTTGATGCGACGACATATCTTGATGTCATCGGCTGGCTGCCGGTCGTGCCGGGCTGGATGGGCCCGGTCAGAGGGGTGCCAGAGCCGCTGGCAGTGGTGCTGCTGGCCGGCCTGCTGGCGAGCCTGCGCCTGCGCCGCGGGGCGTAACCCGCGCGCGGACGTGTTGCCGCAGCTTGCGGAAAGCGAATCATTAGACATTCGCGGCGAAGGTGTACTGTTATGTACCGGGGCTGCCATGCCGCGCTTGCTGCATCAGGCCTGCGCCTTACACCCTGTATCCCGGGTTAACCAGCGGCATCAGCGCCACATTTCCAGAAACGCCCTTGCCAAAAATGCTATACTTAGTGATCAAAGATGTAGTTGCTGCGCCATTGCCGCGCATGCCTTGTGGCGAGAGCATATCCGTTCCATCGGACGGATCCGCCGGATCCGTCCGTGTGGGATTCACATCACACCTTGGAGCAGCCATGAGTATCAGTATCAAAAAATCACATGATTTGCTGGTTTGTGCGCCGGATCGTGTCGGCTTGTTGGCGGACGTTGCCGGCCGCTGCAAAGATGCCGGGATCGACATTCTAGGCATTTGCGCGTATCAGCGCGACAACAATGCGCACCTGGTGCTGCACACCAGCGACCCGGCCAACACCGCCCGCATTTGCGCCGACATGAGCGTCATTTGGCAGGAGGTCATCGAAGTGCAATGCGAAGCTGGCATCGGGGTCCTGGCCGACATCGCCAAGAAACTGGCGGAGGTGGGCATCAACATCATCTACTGTTATGCCACCGTGGCGGATGCGCCCATGGCTCGCTTGGTGATGGACACGACCCACAACGACCGGGCGCTCGAAACGCTGAACGGCTGATCCGCCGCGTTGCAGTGATTGGGGTGCTGCAATTCAAAATCATTCGCCGCGAATGTTTTTCCTCCCTTTGTTGAAAAAAAGCACGGAGTATGCTATCATACTGCCTTGATATCTATTCCTTTCACTGTTAGCGATCGCACGGGAGCGCCGTGACCAAGAGTATGCAAAGGATCGCCACACCCGCCAGCATGGCGGGTATGCTGCTGATCGTATGTCTGCTGTTTGTCTCCATCACGCGCGCCGCGCCGCCCAGCAGCGCCGACGCGCTCGTCAATACTGCCCTTCAAGCCGCGCAAACCGCGGCGCCGTTGCAGGCCATCCCCTTGCTGGAAGAGGCGGAAGCCATGCATCCCTTTCATCCGGCCAATGTGCAAATCCTCTACCTGCTGGGCTCGTTGTATGTGGATGTCGAGGCATTCGACAAAGCCCAGGCGACCTTTGCGAAGCTCGACCAACGCTACGGCAAGTACGCCGCCAGCATGCCGCAGGTGGACGAGGCGCGCGTGGCCATGGCGCGGGTGCTGTCCGGCCAAGGCAAGTATGCTGAGGCGCTGGCGCAGCTCGACGCGTTTTTGAAACAGAATCCGAAGAGCCGGGCGGCACCGCTGGCGCGCTATCTCAAAGGCGAGGTGCTGGTTAAAAAGGGCGACCTTGTTTTGGCGCGCACCTACCTTGAACCGGTGGCCAGCAACCCAAACGATCGCATGTACAACGCGGCCTTGTTCATGTTGGCCGAGCTGGCCGCCAAGACCAATGACAGCGCGCGCGCAGAAATGATCATGCGCCAGTTGCTCAAGACGACCAAAGATCGCGATGCGCGCAACAACGCCTTGTTCAAGTTGGGTGAAATCTACCGCGATGCCGGCAATGTGCCGAAAGCGCTGGATGCCTTTCGGCGTGTGAAGTCCACCGGCACGGATGCCGCCGCGCGCAACATGAACGCCAATATCCTGCTCGAAATCGGCCAGACCTTCGAGAAACTGAAACATCCGCTCGAAGCGCGCGTTGCGTTTGAGGGCATTGCCACCTTCTATCCAGATTCCATGTTGGCAACTGATGCATGGCACCGCGCTATCCTTGCCGATGCTGATTTTGATGATGTGGCCCGGGCCGAGCAGCGCTATGCCCTGTTTCTGACGAACTATCCCGGCACTGCCCTGGTCAGCGGCACGCGCCTGTACCTGGCCCAACATGAATTGCTGGCCGAACGGTTTGACAACGCCATTCGCCAACTGCAGGCCGGCTTGCGCGAGTTTCCCACCAGTGAATGGGTGGAGGCCATGTACACCACGCTCGGCAGCGCGTTCCTTGCGGCCAAGCACTACAACGAGGCCGAAACCACTCTGAAGGAGTTTGCCGATACATTTCCCGGCAGCGAGCTTGTGCCGGAAAGCTACATGATGCTGGCGGACGGCTACGCCGAGCAGGAACGCTTCGAGCCGGCCATCGAAACATACGAGCGCGTGGCCCATGACTATCGCAGCACCGACGCCGGCCAAGCCGCGGCCGAGCGTGCGCAGGAGGCCCGCCTGCAATATGGCGCCTATCTGGCCGCAACCAATGAGCTGGTCGAAGCCGTGCGCCAGTTCAAGGCGGTGACCGCTTCAAACTTGATTGAACAGGCCTTGTTCATGATGGCCAGTGCGCTGGCCCAGGCCGGGCAATATGACGAGGCGGTTGCCGAGCTGCACGATTTCATGGTGCGCTTCCCGGAAAGTCCGCTGCGGCCGGAAGTCTTTTCGCGCCTGGCCGACATTCAGATGCAAGGCGAACAATACAAAGAGGCCGAGAAAACGTTGCAGGAATTGTTCGCGCTGGCCATGGCGCCCACCAATCCGATCTTGCCGGCGGCCAACCTGCAGTTGGCCTTCTGTAAGTATTATCAGAATGACAACGGCGGCATGGGTGCCGCGTTGACCAATATTCTGGCCGCGTATCCGCATGCGCCGGAGGCGGGCGAGGCCCTCTACTGGCTGGCCTATCTCAAGCGCACCCAGCAGGAATACCGCGCCGCCGGCGAATTGTACCAGCAACTGTTGCGGCAGTACCCGGACCATCCGTATGCGGCCGAGGCGTCCTATCAGGCAGGGGAGACGGCCCTGATGGACAACAACGCGGGCGGCGCCCTGGTGCTGTTCACGAATGTCTATTGTGCCTATCCCGACACTATTTTTGCGCCGTATGCGCTGGTGCGCGCTGGCGAGATCTATCTGGGCTTGCGCCAGCTGCCGGCTTGGCTGCAGGAGCTCGAGGCTCTGCCGGCCACGAGCGCTGCGGCGCGCGCCGCGCGTAGCGTGGCGCACGCCGCCATTCTTATGCGCGCCGCCGACTTCAGCAATGCCGCCGCCGTTCTGGCCACGCTGCCGCTTGCGCCACTGCCCGCGCCGCTGCAGGGCTATGCCTTGGCGGTTAGCGCCGGCATCCAGAACGGCAAGGGCGCCTACGCCCGGGCTCTGGCTGACGCCACGCAAGCCGGCGCATTATTGCAGGATGCCCCGGTCGGGCGTGACGAGGCCTTGTTCCAGCGCGCCCGCGCCGAACAAGCGCTCGGAAACTGGGAAGCGGCCGAAAACACCTATGCCACCCTCATGGCCGATGTGACCATTCCCAACAATGCCATCGCTGCCGAAGCGGCCATTGACCGTGCCGAATGCCTGATGAAGCTGGATCGCACTGATGAGGTGATCGCGGTGGTTGACCAAGGTATCAAACTGCGCCCGCCAGTGGAGCTGACCGCGCGCGGCGTGGTTATGAAAGGCGATGCGATGATGCTGCAGAACGAGTACCAACGCGCCGCGCAATTTTACAAACGCGCCGTCATTTTGTATGGCAAACTCGAACGCTACGCCGTGCCGGCGTACCAAGGTTTGATCGTGGCGTACAACAAACTTGGGTTGACCGAAGAGGCCAGTCAGGCCAAGCAGCGGTTCGCCCAGCAATATCCCAACGCACCGCAACCATGACCTTTTTACGCGCGGCATGCCTGCTGATGACCTGGACGACGCTGGCCGGCGTGGCGGATGTGCTGGTCTTGAAAAGCGGCCAGCGCTATCCGGGAACCATCACGCTGGCGTCCGACGGCAAACTCAATGTGGAGACCGCCAAGGGCACCCTCAGTTACGCGCCCGACCTCGTCAGTTTTGCGCAAACTACCTTTACTGATCCGCCCGAGGCACTGCGCGCCTTTGCCTTGCTGAAGACCAAGGACTACAAGGCCGCGCTCCCCCTCTTTCAGAAAATGGAGCAGCGTTTCAGCGGCCTGCCGACCGTGTGGTACGAGCGCGCTCTGTTTGGCTGCGGCCTCTGCCTGGCACAGAGCGATACCCCGCAGCAAGCGACGCCCGTGTTCGAGAAATTGCTGCAAGTGTTTCCGCAGACGCGCTACAAAAGTGAAGTCAACGCGCAAATGATCGAGCTGCAAATGAGCGGCACGCCCGGGCCGCGCCTCGAGCAAAGCTTGCGCGCAATGCTGAGTGATCCGGCCTCGCCGGACCGCGTCCGGGCGCGCGCACTGCAGGGTTTGGCCAAGTGTTATGATGACCAGAACAAGGCGCGCGAGGCCCTCGAAGCCTACACCACCGTGCTGGTCTTGCATGGCGACCAAGACGAGTTGCAGCAGCGCGCGCAGCGTCGCTGCGCCGACCTGTTCCTGCAGCTTGGTCGGACCAACGAAGCGACCTTTTACTATCAGCAACTACTTGACCTGTATCCAGACACTGCGGATGCGCAGCATGCGCATGCGCAGTTGACTAACCTCACGGCTCGCACGGGAGACTAATCGTATGATGACCTGTATGCGTTTGGCGCGCAAACACCTGACCGCGCTCTATAGTATCATGTTGTGTGTGACGGCGGTGGCACTCTGGGCGGCCGACACGAATGTGACCGCGGAGGCCTCGCAATCGGGCATTTACAGTGTCTTTGACTTGATCTTTGTCAAGGGCGGCTTGTTTATGTATCCGATCACCTTGCTGCTCTTCGCCGGCATCTATTTGATTGTGGACGGTTTTTTGCTCTGCCGCAAGAGCAAGGCGGCGCCGCAGGATGTGCTCGAGAAATTGAAGGCCGCCATTGCCACGAAAAACTATGATGAGGTCACCAAGATTTGCGATGACTACAAGTGTATCTTGACCCGCGTTTTCAGCGCCGGGTTCCGCGTGCGCCACCGCGGCCACGCCGCCGTTGAAGAAACGCTGGCTGAACACGGCGCGCGCGAAGGCATGGCCGTGCGCGGGCGGATCTCGTATTTGAACACCATTTCGGTCGTGGCCCCGATGCTCGGGCTGCTGGGCACGGTCTCCGGCATGATCAAGGCCTTTGCCAATGTCGCGACGATGGGCATGGGCAAGACCTCGGAATTGTCGAATAATATTTCGGAAGCGTTGATCACCACGTATGGCGGGCTGATCGTGGCCATTCCGGTCTTCGCCGTGTACATGCATTTGCGCAACAAAGTGAATGACTTGATTGTCATTGTCCAGGATGACATTGGCGATTTGGTGGACACGCTGCGCGCCCAAGGCGAGTAAGGCAATGTCGGCCGCGCACCCCGTCCAAGGCACCCCATGAAATTCAAGCTGCTCGCTGAAGAACCGGAAGTCAACTTCCAGATTGCGCCGATGTCGGATGTGGTCTTTCAGCTGCTGATCTTCTTTTTGGTGGCGGCGACGTTTGCCCAGTTGGAAGTCTCGCAAGACATCACGTTGCCGATTGCCGATGCGGCGCTTTCGAAGCAACAAGAAGGCGCCACCGAACTGCGCATCAACGTCCTGTCCGACGGCCAGGTGAAAGTCGGCAGTGCGATCTATCCCGTCGATCAGTTGGCGGCCGAATTGCGGCGCGTGGCGGCGACGATCGACGGTGAGAAAAAAGTGATTCTGCGGGGCGACCAGAAGGCCCATTACGGCAAAATCATGCGGATCATGGCGGCCTGTGCGCAAGCTGACTTGTGGAACATCTCCTTCGCCACCTATCAGGAAGACAAGCAAAAAAAGGGAACCCAATGATGGCACCTAACCGGAGCTAAGCCAATATGAAGTTCCATATCGAGCCAGAAGATGATGTGGTTGACATCAATCTGCCCAGCATGGTGGACATGGTCTTCTTGTTGTTGATCTACTTCATCGTGACCTTCCAGAATATTATCGAGGAATCCGAGTTGAAGGTCGCGATTCCCGTGGATGCCCAAGTGGTACAGGAACAGAAAGTTGACGCGCCGGAAGAAGTCGTGATTGATGTGTTTCCCTCGGGCGAGATCATGTGGAATGGCCAGCCGACCGATGCGCGTGACAGCGACGCGATGCCGGAACTGAAAGGCGTGCTGTACGAGTTGAAGCAGGCCTATCCCGACCAAGCCGTGGTGATCCGTGGCCAGCGTGACACGCTCCACAAACGCGTTGTCGCCGTGCTGAATGCGTGCAATTTCGCGGCGATCGACAATATTTCATTTCCCTCCGACGCCTCGGTCTTCGAGGATTAATCACGGCCACGCGGGACTAGCATGACGCTCAAAGAACTACGTGAGTTGATGGCGCGCAACTATGACTTGGTGCGCTGTTCCGAGGCGGGCACGGTCACGCTGATTGCGGTGCTTGTGTTTGCGTTTGCCTGCACCTTTCAGATCGTGGTCAGTTCGGACGCAGTGCGGCGCGTGCTGCACATGACCAAGCAGGAAGCCAAACCGAAAGTCGAGCCGCCCAAGCCGGTGGTCTTGCCGAAAGACATGCCGGTGAAAATGCAGCCGCGCATGGAGAAATTGCAGAAACTGAATGAACGCATGACCGTCCGGCGCGACATCAAAACGAAATTCAAACCAAAACCACTGACGACCCTGCGGCGCACCAAAATCGATTTCAAGAATCTGAAGAATCTGGGCAGCAAAGTGCGCGGCCAAATGAGCTTGGATTATGCCAATCGTTTCAATGTCGATGGTCAGGGCACCGGCCTGCGCGCAAAAATCGAACAGTTGGTCATTGTCCAGTTTCAGGGCGGCGACTGGGATTGCCAGTTTCATCACAAGGACGGCCAGGTGGATCTGACCAAAGGCGCCCTGCCCAATCTGATCCGTGAGATTGAACGCCGTACCAATGTCGAGGTGGTCAACAAGATACCGGTGGCGGTGCGCGCCGATTCGCCTGAAATTCACAAGAGCCCGTTTGTCTATTTCACGGGTCGCAAGGATTTCACCCTGACCGAGGCGGAAGTTGAGAATCTGCGCGCGTATCTGCTGCAGGGCGGCGCGATTGTTGCCAACAGCGCCTTGCCCGGTCGCGGCTCGCGCTTTGACCTGGCCTTCCGGCGCGAGATGAAGCGGGTTATTCCCGACCGCGATTTCCAGCCGATCGACGTCAAACACCGCATCGTCCAAGCCTTCATGACCTTTGCCAAACTTCCCCAAGGGCTGAACTACTGGGAAGAGCCGCTCGAAATCATTGACATCGAGGGCCGCACGGCGGTGATCTATAATCTCAATGACTACGGCGATTTGATGCTGGCGGTTGTAGATAGCAGCGGCAATGCGATCAAGCACGGCTTGAGCGCCGCTGATCCGTCGTACCGTTTTGAGGGCCCGATGAACGACGATATGTCGCGCAGTTGGCTGCAAAACTTGTTTGAAAACAGCGATAATTTCGACACCGTGCGCGACGGCTATATGATGAACATCAACATGCTGGCATATCTTCTGACGCGCTGACGCGCTACTCATATCACACCAGATACTTATGTCCGAAGTGATTCTCAAGAATGTGCAGAAAGTGTATGACAACAAAGTCGTGGCCGTCAATGATTTCAACCTGCACATTCAAGACAAGGAATTTGTCGTGCTGGTTGGCCCGTCCGGCTGCGGCAAATCCACGACCTTGCGCATGGTGGCCGGCCTGGAGGAGATTACGGACGGAGAGATCCGGATTGGCGAACGGCTGGTGAACGATGTGCCGCCGAAAGATCGCGACATCGCCATGGTCTTTCAAAATTACGCCTTGTATCCCCACATGACGGTGTACAAGAATATGGCGTTTGGCTTGAAGTTGCGCAAATATCCCCGCAAAGAAATTGACCAGCGCGTGCGCGAAGCGGCGCGGATATTGGGCTTGGATGAGTTGCTGGAGCGCAAGCCCAAGCAACTGTCGGGCGGACAGCGCCAGCGGGTCGCGGTTGGTCGTGCCATTGTGCGCAAACCGAAAGTGTTCTTGTTTGACGAGCCCCTCTCCAACTTGGATGCCAAAATGCGCGTGCAGATGCGCACCGAAATCGCCAAGCTGCACAACCAGTTGCAGGCCACCATGATCTACGTAACGCATGACCAAGTCGAAGCCATGACGATGGGCGACCGGATTGTGGTGATGAAAGACGGCCTGATCCAGCAAGTGGCAGATCCCTTGACGCTCTACGATCAACCCGCCAACAAATTTGTGGCCGGCTTTATTGGCAGCCCGCCGATGAATTTCATGGAAGGCATGATCATCGAAGAGCACGGCACGTTGTTCTTTCAGGGCGGCAGTGTCAAGATCAAAGTCCACGAGCAGCATCGCGAGCGACTGCGCGACGTCTGCGGCAAGCCCGTATCCTTTGGCCTGCGCCCGGAGGACATCCGCGATCCGCACATTGCGAGCGAGGCGGCGACGGACAGCAGTGTGCAGGCCGCAGTCGTCGTGGTCGAACCCATGGGTTCCGAAACCTTTTTGTACCTGTGGGCCGAGCCGCACTCGTTCATCGCCAAGGTGCGGGGGCATGATGTCTTCGACGTGGGGGACACGTTGCGACTGGTGTTCTCAATGGACAAAGCCCACTATTTTAACCATCAAACCGAAAAGGCGATCATATGACATGGCGCCGCGTGTGTGGAGTGGGTGTGGTGCTGGTGCACGCCGGTCTCGCCTGGGCGCTGCTCTCGGCCGACAATGACCGGACGCGCACACGCGTGCGCTATGCGCTCGAATCGGCCGGCTTCAGCTTAACGAATGTCTGGACCAGGATTGATTCCAATCGCCGCTTGATCATGCTGGGCGGCACGCTCAGCTCGACCCAGGAGCAGTTCGCCATGTTCATGTACTTGACGAATTTTCCAATCGAGTTATCCTACATCCAGCAGTACATCAGCACGCCAGAACCGTCGAAATTCCCGTCCGATTTCACGATTGGATTCAATCCGTACCCGACCAACACAACCGGCGCGGGCGCCGCGCCGCCGTAAGCGTGGCGTTATGGACATAGCCGCTGGTGCAGTCTGCGGCACATCCTCTGGAGCTTCAGCGGGGCACGCGCCCGCGTGCCCGCGACAGTTCGCTGCGAAAACGCAGCACGACATTCGACGGTGCGCACATCGGTGGAAAGATTGGCACCGTTTGATTCAATTGGATCGGCTGGGCGGTGAACAAATCTTTGACCGCCGGTTCGAACGTGGCTTGCTCCAGCGGATATTCGTCCAATTCCACTTCCCAAGACCAGATCACGACATCCACGAGTGTGGTTGGCGCCACGGCATGTAAATCAACATTGACCGTCACGGCCCCCTTGTTGAACTCCTCGGCGTAGCTGATGCCGACCAAAAAGGTGTGCCGCTGGACGCAGTCGCTGTGCATGAATTCCGCCGTCGTCACCGTCAGGTAGCCGCTCCCCAACAGATACCGCTCGAAAACATCGGCGGCCGCGCTCCCGCGCGGATCATCGCCATGCTGGAGCGGCAGCATGACGTAGCCGACATAGTTGCTTAATGACCATTCCGGTTTGCAATTGACCTGAAAGACCGCGTAGCGATTGTTCAACAGATAATCAAAACCGGTCGATGGATTGTGATAGCCGCAACCCGCCAGCAGGATGAGCACGAGACAGCACAGGAACCCGCGCGCGATTTTCATACGATCATACTCCGCAAAGGATAAGGCTGCATCATGGTCTATTATAGCGAAACGCCATGGCCGGCGCAACCACGTGTCAAAATAATGTTAAAATGACAGGGTTATGATTAATAGAAATGACATGGTGAGGAACGTATAATGGCTCCCATAAACACGAGCAACGGAGCACAGCA
>Ga0268276_1001013_pt1 | contig 29720 bp, 64 predicted proteins | sample saktaG_4_FD_190145 | JGI IMG/M metagenome (GOLD analysis project Ga0268276, IMG submission 190145) | Saline water microbial communities from Sakinaw Lake, British Columbia, Canada - sak_2010_1_5_45m | ecosystem: Environmental > Aquatic > Non-marine Saline and Alkaline > Saline ...
GTATATTATAAGTAGTGGTGATAATAATACTATAACTGGAATAATTAATATCAGTCCAATCATAATAGTATAAAGTATAGTTAGTAGTATATTTTTCATAATCAATTACTTATAAATATTCCATAATAATTTTTGAATGTATCCATATATGGTGGAAAATATAGGAATGGGAAAACAAAAACTTTCATTTTATTTCTCGTATTGTCAAATCGGTCATATGTTATCATACCATGATATTTCGCATATATTTCATACATCATTCTATCTTTATGGTCAGCGACATAGATATTATCCATATAAAACCCCTTGTTTGTTCTCCATATTAACGCTCTTCCCTTTGTTTTTCCTTCATCATTTTTCATAATTAACATTCTACAAGTAAAAGGATTCATTACATATATTAAAAGTTGAATAAGAGGAGCACCTCTCATACAGGATGTAACAACAGACTTCTTTTTTGTATAATACCACCAAATCTTAAATCCACGAACAATTTCAAAATAATCTTTAAAATTCCCATTTGAAATGTTATATGATGTTCTGTAAGCGGTTACTAACTCTTCAATTTTATTCTTTTTTGGTTTTTTTCCCAATACTTGGCCAGCTAAAACTTTAAAATGTTGGTTTGGTGGTTGAACATAGGGGTTGATCAAATGATAAGGTACGTATCCATAGATGTCTGGTTGCATTGGATTTCCATTTTGATTATTTTGATAACCAACATAGTTATACCCATATCTAGTAGGGCCTGTTGCTCCAATTGGTTTTGTTTCACAATCAGAATTCATATCAAAGAATAAACTATTCAGAAACTTACCAACTTTTATTTTATTTTTATGTTTTTTATCCCATAAATTCACATCTTTTTTCTTAAAATAATCAACTTTTTCAATTGGAGTATAAAGAATATAATCTGGTGTATCATCAATATCAATATAATTATAAACAGTTGATGTTAGATGTTTAATACCAATAGATTCTAATAAGTCTCTTAATTTTGTAGACATTAAAACAACTTCTAACTTTATTTTATTCTCTTTAGCCATAATAATATAAATATAAAATATTTTATATGAAATAAAAAATTAATATATAAAAATATATGAAGAAGATAAGATTATTCGAAGATTGGAATTCTATGATGGATATGGATGATAGTGAGTTCGTGACTGATATTATTGGATATCCTAGTGGGGAGATGATAGAAGTTACAGAAAATGAGTTATTTCTATTGAGTGTGGAGGGATTTATTGTTAATTATAATGATATTGATGATAAATTACCAGTATATTATTATTTTCATGATAAAGACAAGACGAAGGTAATGAGGTTTCTAGATGATTTAATATATGAAAGTGTTGATTTTGATTTTGAAGATTTTGATTGGGAAGAAGAAGATCCAGACAAAAGAAGTTTTGAAATAATCACATATGATACTGGTCGCGAACCACAAAGAGGATTTAGATTTTATTTATATGACTCAAAAACTAATAAAATAGTTAATGATTTTAAAACATTTAAATTAAGAGAAGTGTTAAAGTTACTTAAATGTACTTCTCCGCAGATTAATAAAGTAATCACTGGAGAATATTTTATAACAAATGGATTTATGTGGGGTCATCCTGATTTTCAAAAGATTACATATCAAGAATTAATAGATATGGGAATAGAATTAAAATTTTTATAAAAGAAATGAAATATTTAAAACTTTTTGAAGAAATTGATTACGATGATTTTGACTGGGAAGAAGAAGACCTAGATGATAATATAAAAGTAGGTGATTATGTAAATTTAGTCAGAACAAAAGACTCAGTATTCTACGGATTAGTTTTATGTGATTCTAAACGAAGAGATAAAAATCATATAAAAGTCATAGATATTAAAAATAATACAAGATATGGCACATTAATAGAACTAGACAATAGGATGTGGTATGTAAAAGACTCACTTGAAAAAGATATAAATGAGTCAATTGATTTTGATGAAGAAGATTTTGATTGGATTGAGGAAGAGATAGAACCAAATAAATATTATTTTGTTAGACCATTTGATGAAGAGAATCTAGGTCATATATACATTATGTCAGATAAGGATTTATTCTTTAAAGATTATAGAAGTGTTTTATTAAGAACGATTGAGAGTATGGTAAAACTAACTGATTATGAAATAAATAGAGTGGAAAGAGAAAATTTTGATATAATAATATGGGAAGACGGGGGGATGTGGAAAAGATACACATATGATGAACTAGTTGTTAAGTATCCAGAATTAAAAGGATTATTATGAAATATTTAAAATTATTTGAAATAAAAAATCCCAATATAGAATATCTTGTCTTTGAACCAAGTGGTGAGATTATTGAAATAGATATGGGTATATTGGATATAATATTTGATACTATGGCGTTTGAAAATCTAGAAATTTCTTGGAGTGATAAATATAAAATGTATGTATCACCAGATAGAAAAAAAAGAACTATCATTGATTACATAGAATTCTATAAAGATAATAATATTCAAATAACAGAATCTGTTTTTAATGATGAAGATTTTGACTGGGAAGAAGAGGAAGAAGAATTAGATACTTGTGATCACGAATTGGAATTATTCAGTAAATTGGAAGGAAGAAGAAAACTTAAAATGGTTTGGTATATTAGATGTAAGAAATGTGGAAAAAAAGTTTACAGAATTATTTCCGATAAAACACCAAATCCCGAAGATTTCTCCTCTTGGTTAAAAGAAAATAAGGAAGATATTAATTTTGATGATATGGACTAGGAAGAAGAAGAACCAAATGATATTAAAGTAGGAGACGTATTTATCTCTAAACTATATAGATATTCATCAACAGGGAAATATATAATTCATAATAGAGGTGAAAAATATAGAATAGTAAAGAAGTATGGTGGATTAAATGATTTATATAATATAACATGTTCTGGGCCTGGCCCATATATTGTAATTTCAAAACAAGAATTAGACAGAGAATTCAAAAAAGTTTAATTTAAAATTATTTTTATTTTTATTGCTTTTTAGTTATATTTATGAAAAATATACCGTGATGATAGATTTTAATGACTTTGATTGGGAAGAGGAAGAACCAACACTAGATGGATATGTATATGATTATAAAGGAATTCTCAGAGAAATGAGGGATGTTGTATATTGTGAATATGATAAAGCCTGGTGTAGTAAAGGGGAAGTGGTTTGGATAGATAGTTTAGGATTTTATACAACACTAGATGATAAATTTTGAAGAATGGAAATTATTTCAAAGGAGATGATTGATTTCAACGATATAGAATGGGAAAATGAAGAAGAAGTTTTCCCGAAATATCTTTTGTGTAGAATAGGTACTCAGAATAGTTTAATATTATTAAGTAATGTTAAAATAAATGAAAATCCATTTAGTGATAGACTCACCATAATGGTATATGGTGATGATAAGAAATCTTTTTCTATTGGTAATCATCTAAAAGAAACAGGATATTTCTCTGATAGTGACTATGTTAAAATAAGAAAAAATGATATAAGTAAGGAAATAATATTTAAAGATTTACTAGAAGAAGTTAAAGAAAGTATAACATATAATATTGAAGAATTTATAACGAATGGAAAAGATTGATTTTGATGATTTTGAATGGGAAGAGGAATCTGAAAAAGATTACAAATTAATTACTATTGGTGGTTCTTCTAATGGTATTTTTATTATGGTAGATGTAATATCAGATACGGAAATAACGTTATATGATAGCTATATTTGGAGAGCGTATATAAAAAACTTTTGGAAAGAATTAAAAAAAGAAGAATTTTATAAATATATTAAAACAAATCATTTACCAATAAATGTTTATAGTAAAAATGGGGTAGAAAAATATAGATGGAGTAGTTTACCAAGTGAGATAAAAGAAAGGATTAAATTATATGATTGATTTTGAATAAAATTGAAAAAACATGAAAATAGATTGGGAAGATTGGGAACTCTTAGAAGAGGAACCAAAAAAGTATATGTTATTTAGTGAAAATACAACTCATAACCCAGATATATTTATAGTTGATAAAGTTGAAGATAATAAATTATGGATTAAAGACAATGATGTCGGATGTTTTATAATACCATCTGGGAAGAGGTTCACTAGATTCAGTATCGATGATATTCATAAACACTATCTTGGTGATGGATTAATTATTATTATTGATAAATATGATTCATATGTTGGTGAGAAAATTATAGGAAACTGGAAAAGAATAAAGTTAAACGAGTCTGGTGTAGATATGGAGGATTTTGAATGATTGATTTTGATGATTGGGAATGGGAAGATGATGAACCAATAGAACAAATTAAATACCTAGGTATTGGTAGAATAGATGGTTATCCTATGGTTTATATGGATAAAGAAATTTTTGAAAATTTTAAGAAATTTTTTGATGGACAAACTATGATTCCGTATCTTTCAATTGAATTAATAACCTTTGCATCACATTGGACACCTTTGGAAAAATCAAAAAATGAAGAAGATTAAGAATTTTTAGAAGAACTTGAAAAATTTAAAAATCAATGAAAGAAAATATAGACTAGGAAGATTTTGATTGGATGGAGGAATATCTAGTTGAGAAGTATTTATTATGTTATATAACCCCAATCAGTTGGGGTAGATCGGGTGTTAGTCTTATTGAAGATATAGAAAAGATTGATGATAATTATGTATTCATAAAATTTTATAGATGTTTGGATAAAAGAAAAGAAAGAATAGAGAGAATAAAACGATTACAAGACAACGAAATTATTGATTTATTAAATAATAAGATGAGTATTAGAATGATTATGACTGCAACCCCTTTTATAACCGGTGGTAGATTATATTTTAATGATTTACCATCAGAAGTAAAAATGAATTATACATTCGGAGTAGAAGAATATTTAAAGGATAAAATATGATTGATTTTGATGATTTTGAATGGATTGAGAAAGATCCAGAACATAAAGTTATACCAGATGATTTTTATGATTTTTTGATAGAAAATGGTTGTTTGGATTCCTGGATTAGTAATTTTGAAAAAACTCAAAAGAATTTAGAAGAATTTTTCAAAACAAAATTTAGAGATAGTTTTGTTAGTGGATTTTCTTATAACTCAACTCCAGAGAGAAATTATTGGATAGATATTCATCACTTATGGGAAAATAAGTGTTATGGTAAGGAACTTAAAACAACCAGGCCTGAAGTAGTAGAGATGCCAATACAAGAAGAGAGACCAGTAGGTGAAGATTACTTACCAGATTTATAAAGAATAGTGAAATAATATTTTCATTCATTATCAATTCATCTATTTTTATCATAGTTTTTATTTTATATCAAATTCATCTTAAGCTGAGGGGGTTTTTTCGGATCAGCATTTACTACAATCTTTTAAGAATTAAAATTTAATATATAAATATTGCTATGAAACATTTAAAAACATTTGAAGAATTAGATATTGATTTTGATGATTGGGATTGGGAAGAAGATGATTCAGATACTAATTTTGTTGTTTTTAGACATAAAAATAGGACTATAGGAGATAAAAAAGATGTTCATTTCTTCGGTACTATGCCAAAAGAAAAGAATAAAATTTATATTATGTATGATAAAGATGGTAAATTAATATTAAATGATGAAAAATGTTTTACAACTGAATGGATGGGAGTTATTAATAAAAATTTACCAATTTCATATGTAAAAAATGGAAGTGTAATACAGATACCTTTAGATAAATTGTGTGATAGACTTGAAATAAATATAAATGATGTTGGATATATTTCATATCATAAGGAAAGTATTGATTTCAACGAAGATGATTGGGAGTGGGAAAATGAAGAGAGATTTTCTATTGGTGATAGAGTATTAGTTAATTTAGAACGTCCAGGACTTCATATAAAAAATAGAGAAGGTGAGATAATTGGTACTAGTATTAAAGGATATCTAGTAAGATTTGATACAAGATTTAATACTAGTCAGTTTAAATATGTTAAAGAACCAGTCGGCACAATAGAACTCCCAGGTGTTTTTGGATGGATGAAAAATTATGGTAATTATGATAAAAAATTTAAAAAGATGACTGATATGGATCCAGAACATAAAATTGGTAGATTATTATGGATTAAAAAAAGTGAGATGACTCATATATGAAATATTTAAAATTATACGAAGAGATTGATTTCAACGAAGATGATTTTGATTGGATTGAAGAAGAACCAATATCAGGTTTTAAAGTAGGTGATATGGTTATAGTTACTAGTAAATTATATGAGAAATATCCATATTGGAGTGGGTACTTTAAAGACCATCTAGACAAAACAGAATTTGAAATTGGAGAAATTAAGGATAAATATGGAAAAGGTGAAATGCTCTTATGTGCTACATTATTACCAGAATATTATTATGTTCCACTTGATGTATTAAAAAAACTAGAAAGAATAAATGAACATATTGAAGATGATTGGGAGGATTGGGAAGACGAAGAGATTGACCTTAGTGATGAATTATTTCATAAATATAGAAGGAAAGAATTTTGGATTTATAGAGTTAAAAATATATCTACCAATGAAATAGTGTGTCACGAAATAAAACTTTATGGATTAGGAGAAAGAATTGGAAATGTTATACCATTAACATCTAGAGAGATTGATAGAATAAAAAATGATAAACTAGAAATATCTTCTCGTGGATTAATAAAATATAAAAAAGGTGGTATAAAAAATCAATATCCTTTCTTCTATAGTGTGGGTAGATTAACTTATAGTGAAATAAAAGAAAAACTAGAATTAACTGATAAAAATTTCGTGTTTATGGATAAAAAGAAATATGATAAAGTTATTAAAAATGATAGAATTTCAAAACCATCTGAATTTAGACCAATTAGAGGTGGTCATGATTTTACAATTTATGAAGAGATAGATTTTGAAGATTGGGATTACGAAGAAACTGACCCAGATTTTAATTTTGATGAATTTAGAATAATAGATTTATTTGAGTGGATAGGAGAGGATATTGATAAAACTATTAACCTATTGAATGAAAATATGACTAATAAAAGAGTATCTGTTTCTTCTGAACTTAATGAGATGATTTTTGGAAATGTTATTATCTATGAGTTTTATAAATCAATTAATTTTGATAAAATCATTAATAAATATCATGACAATTATAAAGTATGGGAGAAAGTTAAAAAGTCATCTATATTTATGAATGTTAGACTTAAACCTGATGGTACAGGAACACCAATGGTATTAACAGATAAGATATTTATTGTAAAATCATAATTCAAATTCATCCGTAATATCTTCCCACTCAGGTTCCTCCTCAATTTCAAACCAATCACTAAAACAATATTTACCAGGATTTTTATAAAAAATAAAAAACCCAACTTTAACATTTTCGTATTGAATTCTATTGAATTTTTCATCATCTATCTCAAATATTTGTCCAATCTCGTAGTTATATTGATAGTTGATAAGTTCAACGTTTTTTTTACAAATTAATTTCATATCTTTGTACTTATTTCAAATTCATCTGTTATATCTTCCCATTCAATTTCATTATTAATTTCAAAGAATTCATAAAATTTTGTATTGTACTGATTTTTTGTATTTATATGAAATATTAAACCTGCATCTGATATTTTATCATCATCATTAGAATACACGTAAACCATATTATTATCACATACAATATATCTAAATTGGTAAATCTCATTTTCATAAAATATAAAATCTTTATTGTATAACTTTATCTTATATTTTTTTACACACTTACAATCTTTATATTCTGTTCCCATAATTAAATTACTCCATATGATAAAAGAATAATAAAAGATAATAAGAAACCAAATCCAATTATAAAAACAACACCCCGTATTGATATATCGTCTTTATCTTTATGATTTTCAATTGGTTTTGTTATCAACGGAATATCAATCCTATTCATATCCTCAAATGTTTCATCAAATATCCCGTTCATACTTTTTCTCGTTTTTCTTCGTTACAGATTGAACATTTATAATTACGATGAGTTATGGTGTTAGTAACAATACCATTTGAACCATAACCAAAACCACTAACACCATTTGGAATCCAAATGTGTTGACATTCTTTGTCGTCAGGATCATCTTCTATATAATCCCATTCTTCATCAAAAATTTTATTCTTTTCCATTATTTCTTTTCAATTTGATCTAATGATAATGTTTCTAGTATTGATGCCTCACCATCCATTTTTATAAATTCAACAACATAATTTTCATTTGGATATTCGTGAATAATTGTTCCGTGAGTTCCTATTGGAATTTCAGATAATTCAATTTTTGTAACAACAACATCATGTTCTTTTAATTTTACAATTTCAACTATTTCAAATAGATTATCAAATGATTCTTTATTAAAGATTTTTGGATATCCACCTTCATCTTTGACAGCGAATTCATTATCAGGCATAAAATAACACTTGTAAATATTATCCATGTGATAACTCCAAGTTGGATATTGTTCTTTACATCCAAGTTTAAAATTCTTTTTACATTTACAATCCTTTACCATAATATTATTTTTATTCAAATATATAACATTTTTTTTATTTTTCAAATTAATATGTTATATTTATAAAAATAAATATTATGGGATTAATGAATTTTGGAAAAATTGATGTTGAACCAAAAAAAGAAAAAGATATTGATAATGAAATAATTAAGATTGTTTCTAATAAGATAAATAAAAAACTCAAAAACAAAGAAATTGATTTTTGGGTTAATGATGGTAGATTTTCATTTTATGATAATGATGATATTATAAGAGCTTATAAGAGAGTAGAGGGGTATAACGCTAAAACAATCATTGAAATAACTAAAAGACAGAGAATAGAAGACTGGGAAGTAAATGAACGTGAGGAGAATGATAATGAGTTTTTAGAAACAGAACGATATGAAGTTTATTTCAATACAACTGATACACGGAACTTATTAAACTTAATAGATTCTATGAAGGATATGAAAAAAGAGATACTAAACGATAGAGAAAAAGAGAAAATTTACAAATACTTAAAAGGATGAAAATAGATTGGAATGATTGGGAAGAAGAAGAATTTGACGAAGATATAATTACTCAGGAATTATCTAAAATAGAGAATATATTTCGTAGAACTGAAATTGATTATGAATCAATGACTTGGGATGGGGAAATTTTAAACGTAGTGTATTTAGCAGAAAATCAACGTGGTCTAGTTAGATTTACGAGAGAAGATTTAATTAAATACATACCACACTTATGATTGATTTTGATGATTTTGATTGGGAAGAAGAGGAGTATGATTTTGAAAATCATCAATATGGAATAGACGCAGAAACGGAGTTGATGAAAATCATGAGTGATATGATTTTAAAAGATATGGGAGAAGATATAACGAGACGATTAAAAAGTATTAAGAGTTAATATGAAAATAGATTGGGAAGACTGGGAATACGAGGAAGAAGAACCAAAACAAAAGATATGCTATTGTTATGATAGTATCGCGGAGATAATCAGAGCGAATAATCTTAGTAAGGGAAGAAGACCTAGGAGGAGAAGAAAAAATCCTAGATATTTATCATTTACTCAACATCAATATTATAAAGTAGAAAAAGAAGTTAATGGTATAATTTTTCTTAAAGATAATAAAAATAAGATTAAAAGATTTAGAAGTGAAAATAGTGGTTTTAAAAATCATTTTAAAATAAGTTATGAAAATTGATTGGAACGACTTTGAATGGGAAGAATTTGACCTAGATGATCCTATAAAAGTTGGTGATGATATTATAATTACTAATGAGTTGTATAAAAAATATCCCCGTTGGACTGATTATTTTAAGGAACATTTAAATAAAACAAAATTCCAAATCTCAGAAGTTATTTACAATTTTGTGGCATATGATAATAAAAAGATTACCGTTGGATTACTTAGTGGTGGTAACGCTGTTCCAATTGATACTGATATAATAAAAAGAGTTTAATATGAAAATATTTGATAATATTTGGGAAGAATTGGAGTGGGAAGTTTTTGAAGAAGAAAAAGAAAAAAACTACCATATTATGAGTATATAGCCCCCGTTGATAATACAATAAGATATTCTGAATATGTCGCTGAACAACTTGATAATACAATAAGATATTCTGAATATGTCGCTGAACAACTTGATAATATGATATATACAAATTATTTTGATAGATTTTAAAAGTTATGATAGATTGGATTGATGATTGGGACTGGGAAGATGTTGACCCAGATATTAAGAAGTATAAGATAATCCTAATGTCTGGAGAATTGTATCTACTACAAGATACTACTAGTGGTAAGGATATTATTTTAACTGAAGATTTTGAATATACTCCAACTACTTATTTGGTATTGAATAAAGAAGAAGTAGAAAAAGTAATTGAAAATGATTCTGGTATTTATATAAAATTCAAGTGTAATGGTGAATTTAAAAAATATAAATGGAGTGTATTAGATGAATTTTTTAAACAAATGATTGAATTGTATGATTGATTTTAATGATTGGGAATGGGAAGAAGATGACCCTGATGTTTATGTGGTGTTTTATCACATGGTTATTGAAAAAAATATGATGGGAAAAGTGATGAACGGAAATGTGTATACTTTATATAAAAATGGTGATGGTAATTTTTTTACAAAAGGTAGATATTCATCATTAGAAAAAACTCAAATAAAAAGAGGATTAAACTTAGGTATGAAAGTTGGATACAGACAAGGTAAACCATTTACATATGTATCGGAAAATACTCTAAAAAAAATGTGTAAAGAACTAGGTATTAGTATAAATGATATAAAAACAAAGAAATAATATCTCAATTATTTAATACACGAAAATAATTAAAAAATTCTTTTTCAGTAAAGGGCACCATATACGAATTCTTCATTACATCAAACCATATTGTAGTATCATCTGGAAATATAGTTATATATAAATGATTATGAATTTTTGAAAATTTATATAACCAATCAAAGAAAACTACGACATCTTTAGTGTAGTTTGATGAATTTGACATTTTTGACTTTAATTATTTAATATATACATTTAACTAGAAATAGTTTTAAATAGTTCTTTGAAGTCTTGATATTTGGTTCTACAACAAAATCTTGAGTTGTAGGTAAAATCAATAAAGTGTTAAGTATAAATTATAAAAGTATGTACTGAGTCTGGGATGCAGGAACGTGGTCGGACTTAAAACAAAAACACGGTGAGGCGTTCTCAATAGAGAAGTCGATGAAACGTGAAACAACTAAATTTTTAGTTTAGTGGTAGTTCATACATATACATTTCATAGTTAAATATAATACCAAAACTATCAAAATCAAAATTCAATTTTAATATATAAATAAACTATGAAGTATATTAAATTGTTTGAAAAAATAGATTGGGAAGACTGGGAGTATGAGGAAAAAGACCCAGATAATAAAACTATTGGTAATGAACACTTTACACAATTTCTAATTGATAACGACGCGTACGATGAATTTGTAATGGATATTTATAAACGACACAGCACCGAAACAATAGAAGAAATTAACAAACTAATTAAAACTAGGTACCAGGATAAGGGAAGAAATATGTCAGAAATAATAGATGATTTACTAGACTGGGAAAACACTGGCAGATGGAAATTTTGGGAAACTCTTCATTATAGATGGTGTAATAGTGAGAGTGGTTATAATTGGTGGACTAATATTAAAGAGAACAATTATCTTAAAGAAGACTGGGAATATAAACAAGAAAATAGTGAATTTTTAATTATTATTGACCAAGAGACTATTCAAACTATTAGAGTTCTTCCTGTTGGTAAGACACTTGGAGAATATTTATCAGAAATTATGAAAGACTATGGATTTGATAATTTTGTATCTTGGGGAAGACCGAAGGATAAGTCCATTGAAGAAGCTAATAATTTATTAAAAGATATGAATATCAAAATAAAAAGATATTTTATAGACCCTAGCGAGATAGAAGGAATTGTAAAGAAATTACAAGAGGATAAAATGTTAGAAAAAAAAGATATTTTTGATGAGCTTGGAGAAGAACCATGGGAAGATGAAGAATTTGATAGTGATATAGAACTATCATACACTATAATGGATGAAGAGGAAATTAAAAAATATAAATTTCCTTTAATTAATCGTGTTAGAAATGTGATAAATGATAGAGATAATAAATTATTTATGATAATGGTGTATATTAATAAGTATGGTAAAAAATATAAAGTTGGTATATTTGATTGTTTTTATAACACATTTGTTAAAATTTTTGAAAAATTTGAGTTATCAGATGCTATAACAGTCCATAGATATCAGGATTCTTTTACTGATATTTTAAAAAAATTTATGAGTGAATCTTTACGAAAGAAATTGACTAGATTTATTAATGATTTAAATGAATCAATTGATATTAATTTTGATGACTTTGATTGGGAAGATGAACCAGATAGACAAATTATTGGTAATGAGATGTTTACACAATTTTTAATAGATAATGATTTTTATGAACAATTTGTAGATGATTTGATAAAGATTTATCCTTATATAAATGATATTGATGATATAAATAGATTAATAATGAGTCATAGAGCAGAAAATCTGTATGGTGCATTACTTAGACCAATAGTTTTCGCTAAAAGTAAAAAGGGTATGGAATGGGAAAAATTGTCAAGAAAATGGAATGAATTAGTACGCATGAACTATCACTAAACTAAAGATTTAGTGGTTTCACGTTTCATAGACTTTTTTTACAGCAATTTCCGCCATATGGTCATATGGGGCATCATTTATGAGAGATAATGAATATGGTAGGAAATACAATAAGGAAATATATCCAAATATAAAGGTATATGATTTAGTGAATGTTAATGAAAAGATTGACTTTGATGAAAATTATTTTGAGTGGTGATATGGACTAGCCTTGGTAAAAATCTTCATAACTCAAATTCATCTGTAATATCCTCCCATTCAATTTCTTCTTCCCATTCAACAATAAAATGTGAATAAAAACCATCTTCGTGAAACTCATAAGAATATATGGAATTCTTTTTCATACTCCCGATATTTTTCAAACATTTACATTTCATATACAAATATAATACTTAATTTTAGATATTCAAATTTATATTTTAATATATAAACAAACAATGAGATATATACGAGAATATAAAAATATAGACTGGGATGATTGGGATATCCAAGAATATGAACCATTTGATAAAGAAGAATTTATATTATATGAATTATATGAACATCTAGGTAAAGATATTAAGAAATTTACCGGTAATATAAAAGAAAGTATAGATTTTGATGAAAATGATTGGGACTATGAAGAATATGAAGAAGAAGAACCATCAAAATTCAGAGTAGGAGATATGGTTAGATTAAAATACCGAACTCCCGCATCATTTCCTGTATATGATAAATATGGTGGAGTATTTAAATATAACACAATTGATGATCATCTTAGGAATATAAGGGCAACAGGTTCTGAGTTACTTAAAATAATTGAAATTAATAACGGATTAACATTAGTAAAAATGAGAGGATATGGATATATATACAATATAGATGATATAGAATTATTTGAAAAATTAGATGAAAGTTTTGATTTTGATGAGGATGATTTTGAATGGATTCAAGATGAGTTTGAAATAGGAGATATCACACCAAAATCAGAAGATTGGGAAGTAACAAATGAAAGTATTGACTTTAATGAAGATGACTGGGATTGGATGGAAGACGATACTCCAATTTATTCAGATTATTTAACCCAAAAAGAAAAATTGAATTTAAAAGTCGGTGATAGAGTACAAGTACACGGTGGAAAAATAAGAACAATTTCAAATGGAACAGTAGTAATTAATGATAATAGTACTGGGATTGAATTTGATGACTTTATAGGTGGTCATAATTGTCGAGGTGTATGTAAAGATGGATATGGATGGTTCATTTCTACATCTATTTATAAAGTAAGAAAAATATTATGAAGTATTTAAAATTAGATGAAAGTTTTTTAATGAATATACATATTCTTCATTTTTAAAAAATATATTTTTATATTCATATAACACCAAACATTTACAATATAAAATTTTAATATATATTTTTATGAAATATATTCACACATATAAAGAATCAATTATCTTTGACGAAGACGATTGGGATTGGGAGGAAGAAGATCCAACTGAAGTTGTTGGTAACGAAAAATTCACACAATTTTTACAAGATAAAAACATATATGATGAATATGTTAAGAGTGTGAAAAGATGTAATCATGATAGAAAAATATTAAATTCAATTGAAGATATAAACAACTATATTCATCAAAAATTAAATTTTGATGAATATACTTATGGTGCTATTGATAAAACAATAGATTATAGTTGTGCTTATGACACATTTGGTATTAAATGGTCTCCATACAACAGGCAATGGAATGAATATAGAACTCATTAACCTAATAACATCAATTACTTTTCCAATTATAAATTTTAATATATATTTCTATGAAATATATTCACACATATAAAGAATCAATTGATTTTGATGATTTTGACTGGGAAGAGGAGGAACCTATCGACAACGAATTAAATCCAGGTGATGAAATATTATACCCATATGAAAACCTAAAACAAGGAGATATAGTTAAAATGGTTTATATCAACACATATCGGAATACCAATTTGGGAACACAAATCTTATATTTTATAGATTATGAAAGAAATGGAAATTTACTGAGATTTTATGAAGGACCTATATCCCCCCAATATACAATAGATTACATAGAACGAGAAATGAAAATTTATCTAATCAAAAGAATACATGAATCAATCGATTTTGATGATTTTGATTGGGAAGAAGAAGACCATATATCAAAGGAAGAATTGATGAATTATTTTATATTAGTTGATACCGATGAGGAATGTAGAATAGTAGCGAAAAAACTAGTTGAAATGGGATTTAAAGTATATAACTATGATCAATTAATGAGATATGGTAGAAGTGATGGTGGTGTTATAATTTGGAGAAAACTTAGATATACTGGGTCGTCATGGACTAGATCAAATTCAAATATCGGGACATTTCCATTATATAAAGAAATAGATTTTAAAACATTTATGGAATTAATATGAAATATATATTAGAGAAAATAGATTTTGATGATTTTGATTGGGAAGAAGAAGATGAAAATAATATAAAAATCATTGGTAATAAATATTTTACACAATATTTAATTGATAATAATATTTATGACATTTTCATTGACGCGGTCGCGGATAGAACCACGAAATGGTCATTTCCATTAACAAATATTGATGAAATAAACTATTGGATTGAAAAACATACACTATGGGATATATTTAACCGAGTAGTAGATTATTCTAACGCTATGGCTAAATATGGAGTTAGGTTTATTGATCATAGTCGTAAATGGAGAGATTTATGTGACACGCATAGGAATTATAAACCATTTAATTTAAACGAATCAATTAATATTAATTATGACGACTGGGACTATATTCAAAACGACAACGAATTAAATCCAGGTGATGAAATATTATACCCATATGAAAACCTAAAACAAGGAGATATAGTTAAAATGGTTTACAATAGAAAACGATGGAACGATAAATTTTTATATCTAAAACGAACATTTCACAATTATCAACATTGTCGTCGATACACAGTACTAAACTTTAATATAGGTATTTATTCCTCAACCTATATTAAAAAAGAAATGAAAATGTACTTAGTTTCTAGACTAAACGAATCAATTGATTTTGATGAAGACAACTTTGAATGGATGGAAGAAGAACCAATTGACTACAACAAGATACTATCAGAAAAGGAATTAAAAGAATTACAACTTGGTGATAGAATAATATGTAATATACCTTATCATCACCACCTTAGAGATAGGGGATTCAAAAATATAAAAGGAACTGTTATCGAAAAATGGGAATCAACATCAGGTGCAGTAGGTATAAAATTTGATAAACATATAAACGGGCATACTTGTAATGGTAAATGTAAAAATGGATATGGTTGGTATATCACTCGGATTTGTGATCCTGTATTTAAGGGGTATAATGTAAAAAGACTTCCAATGAATGAATCAATTGACTTTGATGAATGGGATTATGAAGAAGATGAACTATTTAATATTGGTGATAAAGTATTAGTTAATCGTAAACAAAATTTCAAATCAACACCAGTTAAAAATAGAAAAGGTAAAATAATAAAAATTAGAGATATAGGATCTGATGGATATGGATTACCAAAGACGATTCAATATCTTATAAAATTTGATAATTCAAAATCATCATATTTCAATAAATATGTTAAAAAATTATGGGTTCAAGAGAAGAATATGAAACATATATACGAATCAAATGAATCAATTGATTTTGATGAAAATGACTTTGAATGGATACAGGAAGAGCCAAATGAACTAAAAGTTGGTAATCATATAACAATATCAGCGGGAAAAGAAATATGGTGGCACAGTAAAGATATGGTATGGATGGATAAAAGTAAAAATGATTACAATCATATTATAGAACAAGTTAAACACGCGTCAGAAATTACAGGTGATGAATATCATAATATATCAAAGGGTTCAATACCATATGAGGGTAATATGGTCAAAGTCAGTGAAAAATGGCCTTGGTACAAGGAAGAATTTATAAAAAAGAGCAGTGATCTTTATGAATCAATTGACTTTGACGAAAATGACTTTGACTGGATAGAAGAGGATAAAAATGACAATATAACAGAATCAGATGTAAAGGTTGGATTACCATTAAAAGCGAAAGACAACTTTTATATGGAATTATCCAAAAAACAATTTTTAGTCAAAGGAGATACATATATAGTAAAAAAAGTCAATGGTGATAAACAAATAGAAATAATTGATTCAAAAAATGATAGACATCTTTTCGGTTTTCATACCTTAAATAAATTCTTTACATTATGAAATATATAAAAGAAATAATTAACTTTAACGAAGATGACTTTGATTGGATGGAGGAAGACCCTGAAATTAATTTTGATTTTATCTTAAACAAGATTAAAACAGAAGGGTTTGGATATCAATATAATCCAGTTATACTGAAATTAAGTAAAAAAGATTATTCTGAATTTCAGAATTTTTGTAAAAATAATAATATTGGATATATGCCAAAATCATCGTTTTGGTCATCAAGTAGTATATTTATATATGTAAGAAAAGAATATTTAACATTCACTACTACATATAATGGTGATAACCATAATCGTAATCAATACCCGAATATAAAAGTATATGACCTAACAGGAATAAATGAATCAATTGACTTTGATGAAAATGACTGGGAGTATGAAGAAGAAGAGATTAGTAAAGAAGAATTAATAAAATATGATATACTAGTTGACTCTGATAAAGAATGTATAATAGTCGTGAAAAAATTAAAAAACTTAGGATTTAATGTATATAACTATGATAATATAATGGAAGTGGGTAGGAGTGGGGTTGTTCTTCTGCCTTCGCTGTTTGGGAGTGGTGGTGGTTGTGTAATTTGGAGAAAACTTAGATACAACAATAACAATATGGCATGGGCTAGATCAAATGTAGACACTAATAACGAACAACTAGATTTCAAAACATTTATGGAAATGTTTTGAAATCTACAAAATTCTATTGATTTACCTTTGTGTACCACGAAATTTCATATTCATCTGTTATATCTATCCATTCTATTTCTTCCTCTATAATTTCTTCAAAATATAAATTAAAAAGATTTTTTTCAAAATTCTTCGTCGCTGCTGAGTTAGCCGACACGGCAAGGGCTATGCTTGCATCATTAAATCTAAGTTTTTTAATACGATACATTTCACTCACAATCTCATACTCATATGTATTACCACATTTAAAATATGACCAGTCATCAAAATTTATATAAGTCTTTATACATTTACATTTCATATTCATCTGTTATATCAATCCATTCTTCCTCTGAAATTATTTCAAATAGAGTTTCAAATCCCCTTTTTGAAATTCTAACTTTAACATCATATCTTATCAAATGTTCAATATTATAAATATTTGAATCAGACTTATCAATTTCATATTTATACTCAATATTATTACTCTTTAATATACATCTCATTTTCATGCCCCGTTTTCCGATTTTGCCGCGTACGACTCAATTTCAAATGAATCCGTAATATCTTCCCATTCAACCTCTTCCTCAATAATTTCAAAGTGTTTATTAAAACTCCAAGAACTATAACCATAAAATCTTTCATCACCTTGTACATAATATTTAATATGATATATCTTAACAATATGATTTACAGAAGATGTATTAAATTCATAAACCATATCTTGTTTAAAAACATAATTTCTATCTATACATTTACATTTTTTCATCGTTTCTCAGATATTTTTGTTTTTTAACTAAATCACAAACTTCATAAATTTCATGTTTTATTCCAATTCGAATAAGAGTATCAAAATCTTTTGATTTTTTTATTTTTTTAAGAACTTTTGGTTGAATCAAAATATGTTTTAACATAAGTAGTTCAGTATACTGTGATTCTTTGGAATCTTTATTCTCTTTAATAAATTTAAAGAAAAGATTCATCATAAATTTCTTGTTTTTTCTTTTACACTTTTTCATTTCTACTTATTTCAAATTCATCTGTAATATCTTCCCACTCAATTTCATAATTTATTTCCTCAAAATAGGTATCAAACTGAATATACTTTGAATCATACTCATACCATTTTTCATTATGACCTTGAACAAATTTTCCACCATTCTCACAAACAAAATAATATTCATTATCACAAAAAAAACCATATGAATTCTGATAATCCCTACCCCCTCTGTGACATTCTCTTTTATGGTATATTATACACTTACACTTTTTCATCAATTATTGAATCTCATATAAATTTAACTTATTTTACACATAATACCAAAAAGTTTTCCATTATAAAATTTTTATATATATTTCTATGAAATATATTCGAACATATGAATCAATTGATTTTAATGAAGATGATTTTGATTGGATACAGGATGAGGGCAAATTTGATTTTATCTTAGATAATATTAAAAATAAAAAAATGTCTATCCTTTTAATAGATGAAGAGAATTATGAAGACTTTTTAGAATTTTCAAAAGAACATGGAATAGATAGATTATCAGGTAGTTTCAAACAGTATGAAGAGTTAGGTAAAATGTATTTATATATTGACTATAATAAAAGTATAGGATATATGCGATTTGATAATTACACAATTAACTATAATAAAAATAATTATACAAATATAGAAATTCACAATTTTACAAATGATGTAAATGAAAGTATTCAATTTAACGAAGATGATTTTGATTGGATTGAAGATGAACCATTAGAATTACTAGAAATAGGTGACAGAATAAAGTTGAATAAACAAACTTATTGGTATCATGGGGACTGGAGAACAGACAATAGACAAATTAAATGTTCATACATACGAAAAATTATTGGACTAGAACATACATCAACAGTTAATTATTGTCTAAGTGAATATGATGGAAAAACAATAGAACATAGAAATCCTAATATAACTGATTATGATGGATACCTTGTACTATTGGATGGACTTTGGCCTTGGTTTCAACTAACAGATTATGAAGTAGTTGAGAAAGGATAAATGATTTAGACTAATTCAAAATCATTTGAGTGGTAGGTATATCCTATTTCTACTCTTATGAAATTACGATAATAAACTTCTTTAACTATATAGATGGAACCATATTTTAAAAAACAACTATCTCGTATAACACATCTAACTCTATCACCAACTTTGAATATACTAGGCTCTTCTTCTTCCCAGTCAAAATCATTCCAATTTATTTTTTCCATAATTCAAATTCATCTGTTATATCCTCCCACTCAATCTCTTCCTCTTCAATCTCTATAAAATATTTCTTAAAATTATAAATAAAAAAATAATTATCATCCATATAAATTTTTTTCATTAAACTAGACCAACACACATCTTCAAAATAATAATCATCACCTTCCAATGTTATTAATTCTTTAGTATAAACAAATTTTTTTATACATTTACATTTTTTCATTTCTTACTTATTTCAAATGAATCCGTAATATCTTCCCACTCAATCTCTTCCTCTATACAAAAATTTTTTATATATAGAGAGTACAAAACAATATATGGATTAAGACTAGATACTAATACGGAATCTATATAAGTATAGATTTTTTTTAATTCTTCATCATTTAATGATTTACCATCAATACTCTTGTCAATTTTATCCGCACATTCATATTCCAAATCTAGAATATAATCAATTTCTACATCACTATATAATTGTTTATTTTTATAATGTTCTAGTTTTTCATTTCTATTCATAGAAAATATCCTTTTCATAAATTTAACCTAAGTTTAATCATTTACAAAATTAAATATTAATATATAAATAAACTATGAGGTATATAAAGAAATTTAATGAGGAAATTGATATAGACTTTGATAATTGGGACTACGAGGAAGAGGAACCAAAGGAATATTTCTTTTGTAAAAGGAGAGATAAGACTGGAATAGTTATATCTATTATTACAGATATAACAGATAGAGAGATGAAACCTTGTAGTGATATATATTCTATACCATTCTGTTATTATACAACATATGGTGGTGGAGTCTTTAGTGGATATGATAATATCAGACAATTAAATCGTGATGAGATTGTAAACCTAAAAAGAGACTGGTCTCATATTATTATTGAAGATGAGAATGGTGATGTGAGACATGGATATTGGTCAGATTTACCAAAAGAAGTTATAGAGGATTCAACATTTAGTAAACAATTCTTATTGGATAGATTAAATTACAAAAGTGAAAAATATAAAAAAAGAAAATGGTTTACAAAAGAATCAATATCAATTGATGAAAATGACTTTGAATGGATGGAAGATAATTATAGTGATTTTAAAATAGGTGAGGAGATTAAAACTATAGACAATAAAGAAGTATGGTGGGATAGTAATTTAAAAGAATGGAGAGATTTATATGGTCAAAGAATAATAAAAATGACAATAAGAGATATAAAACATTCTTCTGAAATAACAAAAGACGATTATAATAATAATATAAAAATCCCATATGATGGATATATGGCACAATTTGATAGATGTTGGCCTTGGTATAAATTAGAGAAATTTGAAAAAATAAATATAAACGAATCAATTCAAATAGATGAAGATGATTGGGAATGGATGGATGATGATGATATAAATCCAAATAGTTTCTTAGTTAAAGATTTATATAAAAAATTCAATGATGATGTTGAAAAAATATCTGAATGGTTAAATGATAATTTAAAAGGAAAAACAATAAAAGTAGAAATAATACCCCCTAAAAGATACACACATAATATGAAACTGAAAGTAGAAGAAATTCATTTAGAAAAAAAACCAAATGAAAACCATCCACTTGGATATATAAATGGTGGAAAGAATTTTTATATTAATGATAAAGTAACTATTATAGAAAATACAAATGAATCAATTGATTTTGATGAAGATGATTGGGATTATGAAGAAGAGGAACCAAATAATATTGATAAATTAATTAATGTACAAATATCACTTAATGATACAATTGAAAATAAACGAAAACTAGCTCAGTTTTTTATTGATAATAAGATTGGGTGGAGAGACTCTGGTAAAGTGAAGATTGATGATTTTGAACGTAATATATGGGGATATGATTATATTGGGATAAAAAGAAACAGTCAGAATAGAACATTTATTATATGGGAAAGTGAACCTAAAATAAAACACTTAACTATTAAAGAATTACTTGAATTATGAAATATTTAAAGATATACGAAGAAATAGATTTTGATGAAGATGATTGGGATTATGAAGAAGAAGAACCAAATAAGTATCATCTAGTTAGACTAAGTGGTATTAATACATGTTTTTATGTTCTAACAGAAGTAGTAAACCGAGAATCACTAGTAAATCCTGGAAAATATATTGTTTCTGATAATTATCATCTAGGAAAGTATACTATATTCAATTTAAATAACAAAGAAATTGATATGGTTTTGAATAATCAAATTACAATAAATATAATTAGTAATGTATCATCAAATAAAGAAGTGACAGGTCAATATCTGTGGAAAGATTTACCAAAAAATATTAAGGATAAAATATCATTAAGTCCAGCTAGTTTATGAAAAATCTAAAGTACATAAGAGAATATATAAATTATCTCCTAAAAGAGGATATTGATTTTGATGAGAATGATTTTGAATGGATTCAAGATGAGGTTTTATTTAAGGTAAGAGACACAATTGACATCCCATATTCTAAATCCGAAAGATTGGTAGAAAGAACGGATGAAGATGGAATCTATATAAGAAAGAATATGCCTTATGATATATTATCTTATGTTGAAAATGTTGAATATAGAGAAGATGGAAAAATGGTTATATCCATACGAGGTAAATGGCCCTTGTATCTCGCCGAGGATATCGCGAAGTATAATAGTGTTAAAGAAAGTATAGATTTTGACGAAAATGATTGGGACTATGAAGAAGAAGAATCTGAAAAAACAATAAAAAGAGGGGAACCATTCAGTTATTACCAAAAATTCTATAAAAAAAGAGTTAGGATTATAGATGCTAACAAAGAGGGATTCATAAAAGGTATATCATTACGTCACGGATTGAATATACTAATACAATTTGATAATGGACGTAGAGAATGGGTTAAACCAGAGAGATTAGAAGTATTAAATATAAATGAAAGTATAGATTTTGACGAAAATGATTGGGATTGGATTGATGAAGAAAGTGAAGAAGGAAAAAAAGTTAGATTAGGTGATACAATATTTAAAGTAGGTGATAAAATAACTCATGTAAATGTTTCAGGGTACGGAAGAATAGTAGATATAACTGATGATAAAATTTACATAAAATTTGATGATATATCATCTATAACTGAGTTTAGAATAAGAAGTGTGATTAAATTAATTGATAATGGATTTAATTTTTTACATAAAGTAAATGAATCAATTGATATTAATGAAGATGATTTTGATTGGGAAGAAGAAGACCATATATCAAAGGAAGAATTGATGAATTATTTTATATTAGTTGATACCGATGAGGAATGTAGAATAGTAGCGAAAAAACTAGTTGAAATGGGATTTAAAGTATATAACTATGATCAATTAATGAGATATGGTAGAAGTGATGGTGGTGTTATAATTTGGAGAAAACTTAGATACACTGGGTCGTCATGGACTAGATCAAATTCAAATACAGGGACATCAAAGGAACCTGAGTTAGATTTTAAAACATTTATGGAATTAGTATGAAGTATATATTAGAGAAAATAGATTTTGATGATATGGAGTGGGAAGAAGATGTACCCAAAAAATTTAAAATAGGTGATAAGTTATTATGTAAAAAGACATCTCAATTTGGGTTAACAAAAGGCGAGTGGTATGGGGTTGTTTATAATAAAAATGATAATGATAATACATTTAGTATATTAGATGATCAGAATAGAGTTCATTTGTTTTATGTATATGATGATGAAAGTGATTATACATTACCTAAATGGTTTTATACAAAAGAAGAATTAAAACAATTTGAATCAATTGACTTTGATGAAAATGACTGGGATTATGAAGAAGAAGATTACGATATTAGTAATGAAAAATTTATAATATTTGATTTTAATACCCCTAGATATGGTAGATATGGATTTAATAAACCAATTCCAAGACTATGTGTTTTAAAAAATAAACATTATGGGGGAATATCAAAAAATTCGGTGTTTATATGGGACGTTGATAAAAGAAGTGAACAACTAACTTGTTACGCTCAATTTTCAATGTCAGATTCTCGTAATATAGATTTTAATCCTTCAAAAGAATACATAGATGAATATTTATCCATAGATAAATTAAATAGGTTAAACGAACATGGATTGGGAACATGGAGAAAAAATTTAGATGAAAGTATTGAATTTGATGAGAATGATTGGAGGTGGGAAGAAGATGAACCATTAGAGTTTAATATTGGAGATAAGGTTATAATAAAAGATTTAAAAAAAGTATGGTGGGATTCATACGATGGACGATGGAAAGATGAGATTAGACGGATAACTCCTAAAATATATACAATTAAAGATATAAAACATACATCTGAAAAAAATATTCATGGATTTATACACGATGTTGAAGTACCGACATCACCATTACCAGATAAAGATGGTAATACAATAACATTCAAAATACAATACGAAGGATATCTTGTAAAATTCTATGGACAATGGGCGTGGCACAAAATGGAGAACCTTGAAAAAGTTATAAATGAATCAATTGACTTTGATGAAAATGACTGGGATTATGAAGAAGAAGAACCAAATATTATGGGTTTTAAAGTAGGAGACACTGTAACACAGAAAGATAGATATGATGTCTGGTGGAATAAGTTTGAATGGAGAAATGATATAATATAATGAGAGGTAAATATAAAATTGAGGATATAATTCACTCAGATGATTTTAACAAAAATGTTTCAAATAGGGATAAAATACCATATGATGGATATTTAGTTAGATTCGTTGGATTTTGGCCATGGCATAAATTAGAAAAATTTAAACTGTTTTAAATTCAATTTCATATTCATCTGTTATATCTTCCCACTCAATTTCATCGTCTATTATCTCAAAATATTTAATAAATCTCTCTATTGGAAAATGATATGTATCATCATAATTTCCACCAATTGGCATTATGGAATGACGACCAGTCCTCGCCGTAATCTCATAATCTAAAATATCCCCAACACTGAATTTAAGTTCACCCTTATAATTACAATAATTCATTATACATCTACATCTCAAATTCATCTGTAATATCTTCCCATTCAATTTCATCGTCTATTATCTCAAAAAATTCATAAAATTTATCAAATCTAAATTCAATTCGTTGGGTATTAAACATAACAAAATTAACTTTCTTATGACTATTACGACATCTCTCACAATCACAAATTTCAAATTCATATTCATTATCAAATGTGAAACTACTATAATAATCCTTTATACACCTACACTTTTTCATAATTCAAATTCATCAGTTATATCTTCCCATTCAGGTTCTTCCTCTTCAATCATCAAAAAACAATCCCAAAATGTCCAAAATCCTATTTCACATTCATTCACAATATAAAAATCATCACCTTCATTGAATCCATATACTACCCCACTCCAAAAATAATAACCACCATCAACAAAAAAGTCTTTTTTACACTTACATAGTTTCATAATTCATAATCATCTGTAATATCTTCCCATTCAGGTTCTTCTTCCTCTGAAATAATTTCAAAATATTCTGAAAATATATATATTGGAAAAGGGTATGAGTATGTTGTAATTATCTCATTATTATTAATCCAATAAATTCCATCATCCACGTCATAATTATAAATTTCATCTTTTAAATAAAAGACATATTTTTTTATACACTTACATTTCATATTTTACACAATCCTTCCATTATTTATTCCTTTACTATTTCAAAATAATCATTAAAACTCTCAAAAACAAAATCATTATATTTCCCACCCAATACACTTATTGTATAAGGCCCTCTTCTCTCTAACCAATATACTTTACCTTTTACAAATTTAACCCGTTTAACCCATCCATACGAAACTGATGTCGTACATAAACATTTTTTCAAAAAATATTTCTCCATACATAAATTTAACACATTTTGTACACTACACCAAAACATTTTCAATATAAAATTTTTAATATATAATATTATGAAATACATTCAAAAATATGAATCAATTGACTTTGATGACTTTGACTGGGATTATGAAGAAGAAGAAAAACCATTATCATTTGACAAAATCAAATTAGGTATGAAAATAAAAATGAAATTCCCATTAATAAAATTCCCATCAAAAGCAAATGATGATATTAAAGGTAAAATTATATCTAAAACAGTAAATTCTATAATCATTAAAACTAACCAAGGATATGATGTAGTAATTAAAAACTCAGAAATGGAAAAATTTGAAATAGAAATTTATGAAATATATTAAAGAATATACAAAATTATATGAAAATATTGATTTTGATGAGGATGATTTTGATTGGATAGAGGAGGAACCTATTAACATTAATAAACCACTATCAGATATAAATTTGTATCTAGATAATAAATATTTAGATTATAAAATATTAGAAGGAAAAAAAGTCAGGCTAAGTTCAACTAGTGATTATTATTATCAATGTTTTCATAATGGTAAACCAGCAAACGGTACAATAATTGGAATGGTTGTAGGTTATAATAATTGGACTATTGTTAAATGGGATAATAAAAGTGAAAAAAGAGCTTATCCAAATAAAGAATTATATTTATTAGAACAAATATAATTCTGAAACATTTTATTTCAAATCATGTAAATTCCAAAAATCATTACTTTTACACCCATTATTGTGATTTAGCCGCGTAACACCCGAATTCATATTCATCTGTTATATCTATCCACTCTTCATCTATAACAATAAAATTTTCATTAAATATTGAATACTTATATGGTAATTTATGACCACGATAATAAATAAATACCTCACTATCACCAAACTCAAAATCATACTCATCACCAGTACTAATATACCTACACCTTCTCATTCTTAATACTTATTTCAAATGAATCCGTAATATCTTCCCAAATATTTTCATCATCATCTTTCATTATCTTAAAATACTCATCAAAATTTATGTATTTAATATATACACGATTATCTTCCATATCTAGATTATTATAGTCAAATAAATAATAATCATTCATACATAATATTCAAAATACATTCATAAATCTCACCAACATTAAATGATAAGGTGATTCCTAATTCTCCGTACCAATAATCATATTTTTTTATACACTTACACTTTTTCATTTCTTAATACCTATTCATACTCATCCGTAATATCTTCCCATTCAATATCATCAATACATTCTTCCATAATTAATCTATTATTTATCCATTCATTAACATATAATACCGTTTCACAATCTGATTTCACATCAATTTTACATTTTTGTACAATCCGTACTTTTTTAAGCCAAACTATTTTAAACCATTTGTTCTCCACATTGATATGACCATTAGAATTATCATATCCATCCAAAAATAGAGGCAACCAACATTTATCTTCTATAGTTCTTTCTGTACCATCTACAAAGAGTAACTGTTCACCCCAATGATCACTTTCTAAAACCTGTTCACCATCTGGTTCAATTACAACTTTTCTAGATAAACCTCTAATAATACTTCTCAATATAAGTATTGAGACTAAAATAATTCCTAATAATAAATAAATATTCATATTGTTTTTAATTTAAAAATTTATAATTCATACCCATCTGTTATATCCTCCCATTCCACTTCTTCTTCCTCAATTATTTCCTCAAAATACGCCCCAAATTCATACTCTGGTAAACTACTATCTGTACTAAATAATCTAGGCTTATTATTATCTTTATAAACCCAAAACATATATTTATCATACTCATAATAATAATGATTACCAGGTATAAATCCCCTATTGTTATTATTTATACACCTACATTTTTTCATAACACATAATCATCTGTAATATCTTCCCAAATATTTTCATCCTCATCAATTATTTCAAAAACTGAATTAAACACCTCCCAACTAACACGTATGAAGCCGTACCATTCAGCGGCCAGGGGTATCCCGATAAAATCGTGGATATTAGCGCTATATTTACCATCTTTATCAATCTCATAATGCCAAATATTACCACTCCTCCTACTTACATTTTCTCATCCGTTTTTTGATTTAGCCGCGTAACACCCAAATTCAAATTCATCTGTAATATCCTCCCAATCAGGTTCCTCTTCAATTATCTCATAAAACTTATTAAATGATTCTTCATTATAATGATAATTAAAAAATTCACTACTACCTGATAAAATTCTATATATATCACCAATTTTTACATAATAATAAATTTTACCACTTAAAATATATTTACATTTTTCCATACCTAATACTTATTTCAAATTCATCTGTTATATCCTCCCATTCCACTTCTTCTTCCTCAATTATCTCAAAATTATATCCAAACACCTTCTCATCAAACTTCCTTACACTCCCAAAAACATTTCTTTCAACACAAACCATGTAAATTTCATTACAAATATAATATTCATAAATACTACCATATCCTAAATTCCAATAACCACGATTTTTACATACACATTTCACAGTCCACCAATTTCAATAAATTTAATCTATTTCATACTCAAAACAAAAAATTTTTCGAATATAAATATTACATAATACCAAATACTTTTCCAAATAAAAAGATTCGTTCACGAATACTTTTCCATTATAAAATTTTTATATATATTTCTTATGAAATATATCCGAACATATGAAAACATAGACTTTGATGACTTTGATTGGATTGAGGATGAAAATAAATTTGACTTTATCCTAGACGAAGCTGATAAACATAAACTATGTATAATAAAACTAGATAAAACCAACTATGAAAGTTTTTGGGAATTTTGTAAAAATAACAATATTGTATGTTACCCTAGCTCATATTGGTGGGATTATAATGGTGTCCTTGTATATATAAGGAAATCTAAAACCGGATACAATTTAACATTTTCCAAAAGTGTGCCACGAGAAGGTGATTATTGGCACCCAGACATAAAAATACATAATATGATAAATGAAAACATAGACTTTGATGACTGGGATTATATGAAATTAAATGGAAAAAAAATAAAAAGTGGAACAACAATATATCATATAAAGTTCCCAATATCTAAATATGGTACTTGTACTTGGTGGATTCCAGAGGAAACCTTATCACATACATCAATAAATGAAATGGTTGATTTTGATGAAGATGACTTTGAATGGATGGATGAAGAACCAAATTTTAATTACGGTTATTGGGGAAATAATGAAAATTGGTACGATTCAATTTATGTAATAACTGATGGTGATAAAATATTCAAAAACTATCACCTAACCAATGGAAGTTTACCAAACATATCAAAACTAGACAAAAGTCAATTAAAGGAACTAAAAGATAACAATTATTCAATCGCGGTATACATGGGTAACAAACAAAAAGATAATTGGATATATATGAGATATAAAGACTTAGTTAAAAAGTACCCAGAATTTAATATAGATAACTTATGAAACACTTAAAAAGATATGAAAAAGATAACATTTGAAAATCTTGACTTTGATGAGAATGATTTTGATTGGATGGAGGAAGAACCTAACACAAATCCAAAGGTGGGGGATACAGTAAAGGTATTGGATAATGGATTACTAGATTACATAAATAAATATGATTGGTCTGGTATGGGAAGAATTATAGGAAACACATACAAAGTAAAAGAAATTGGTACTCTATATAAAACAGATGAAGAATCAGTTATAATATATGATACAGGAGCTCCACCTTTTGGAAGATGGACAGTACCATTCAAATTTGTAAAGGTTGTAAGTGTAAATGAATCAATTAACTTTGATGAAGATGATTGGGATTATATGGAAGATGA
>Ga0268276_1001014_pt1 | contig 29720 bp, 16 predicted proteins | sample saktaG_4_FD_190145 | JGI IMG/M metagenome (GOLD analysis project Ga0268276, IMG submission 190145) | Saline water microbial communities from Sakinaw Lake, British Columbia, Canada - sak_2010_1_5_45m | ecosystem: Environmental > Aquatic > Non-marine Saline and Alkaline > Saline ...
TCACTCGCCCTACGGGCTCCTTGCGTTCCACCCGCGGCGTTGTTCTCTTCCTTCATCGCTCCATCTCCCGTTTTCCTGGTTATCTTATTCTACTATTCTGTGTCCAGGAAAACTGGTGGCGATATAAACCACTCTGACGCTCACCCTCGCCGTTCTGTTCTGCGCCGGCACGCTCTGCGCCGCCAAGTACGTTGATCCGCTCAACGGCAGCGACAGCAATGATGGTTCGATGGCCACGCCATTTAAAACACTGGCAAAGATCGGTATACTGCCGAATGAAACCGTCTACATCACCAACTCGGCGTTATGCTATGTCAACGGCAAGGACCTGAACCCAAGCAATGTGACGCTGACCTCGTGGGGTGACACACGGCCCACCATCTATCTGACCAATTCCGGCGGCACGGCGCTGCTCTATATGAACCATGCGTGGGTGACCAATTCCTTCCGCATGGTCAATCTCAAGGTGATGGCCGACACCAACTATAACACTATTTTCATCTATCCGCGGGCTGGTTATGGCAAGGTGGTTGCCATTGAGAACTGTGAGTTTGATTGGTCGCGGTGCACGGGCGTCACCATACGGGTCATTCATCTGCGTAGCCCTGGTGTGCGCTTCAGTTTCTATAGCAATCTGGTGCATGACGTAACGATCGGCTCCGCCACCAGCGGCTCCTTAATCAGCAACGAAGGGGATCCCTACGTCTGCGATGTGCGCTACAACCGCTTCTACAATTTTCAGGGTCTGAATCCGGGGATCATGGCGACGGCTGCGGCGAATTGCAGCGGCATTCTCGCCAACAACACGGCCTGGGGCTGCAACTATCTGATGTGGTATAACCAGCCCGGCAATTGTCTGCTGACCAATGTCAACAACATTGTTGAATACGCCAAGTACACGGTGGGCAAGAACTGGTTTCGCAGCAGCAGCGCTACCGGCAGATCGTTCTGTGACTTTACTTTCTCCGGCGACGCAAGCGGTGTGACCTTTGATGCCTTTACCTTGCAGGGTCCCAGCAACCTCACGGCATTGTCCGAGGCCCAGATCGCGTTCTGGAGCACGAACGCAAGCGATATGTATGACCCGCGCTTCCTCAAGACCGATTTCAACTCGGTGGCGGCGGTGAGCGATGCCGCGACTATGTATCCCGAACTGAATCTTGTCTCGTATGCCGGCTGGGCGCCATCCATACCCGAGCCGGCCACGGCGCTGCTTGCTGGTTTGTCACTGCTCGTCCTGTCTTTGCGTAAGCTGATCTACTAAGGAACACTATCATGAAAATCACCTTCCTTCTTTCTCTCGCAGTGTTGTTCTGCGCCGGCACGCTCTGCGCCGCCAAGTACGTTGATCCGCTCAATGGCAGCGACGCCAATCTCGGCACGGTGGCCGCGCCGTGGCGCACGCTGAAGAACATCAACTATCTAGACGACACGATTTACATTTCCAATTCAACGGTCTGTTATTTCGGTGATTTGATGGATCGTATTTTTACCAATGTCGTCCTCAGACCCTGGGGCGATGGTATGCCCACCATTTTGGTAAGCAACACGGCGGGCGGGACGGCAGCGCTGTACATGAACTCCTTGTCCATTCTCTCGCAAGTGCGCATGTATAACCTCAAATGGACCTTTGCCAGTGACTTTACCCGGCGACTGATCCAGTCGCGGTTTAACTTCAACAAGAAAATCATCATCGAGCATTGCGAGTTCGATTTCACTGGGGTTAGTGGCGCTGGCAGTGTTGTTTACGTTCAGGATTGCACCAACGTTGAGGTTCGCATTTGGAGCAATCTGGTATACCGTCTTAACACAACCGCTAACCGCTATGTTGTCGAGGAGAGCGGCACGGGTTCCATGAATGTGGACATGCGGTACAATCGCTTTTATGACTTCGGCACGGCCAGCGGTGTCTTGATCAGCGCGCACCCACTGTCTTCTGCAATTATTGCCAACAACACAGCGTGGGGTGGGAATTACCTTTGTTATCTCAACAGCCCCACTGTGGCCGCCGGATTTACCAACATCAACAATGTTGTCGATTATGAGAAAGACCCCACCAACCGAAAGTGGTTCCGCTGCCAAACGGTTCCCGGACTGCAATCGTTCTGCGACTTCAACGTTTCGGGCGACACGCTGGCCTACACTTTCGCAAACACGATCAATGGCGCAAGTAACCAGGCTGGTTTGACTGACGCGCAGATCAACTTCAAGAACACGACCGATGTGGCCAACGCCCAGTTCCTCAAGACCGATCTTGGCTCGGTAGCCACAGCCAGCGATGCCGCGACTATGTATCCCGAACTGAATCTTGTCTCGTATGCCGGCTGGGCGCCGACGATTGTGCCTGAGCCGCTGTTCCTCGTTGCGCTGGCGTACGGTTTTGGCTGCCTGTATCTTTTGCGGCGGTAATTCTTGGCGAGTGTCGGCGCTGGCCTTGGGCCAGTTCCGCCAACGGCGTGGCTGGCTAAGCCGCATGGCTTGGATTGCTGCAAATCCGCGGCGTGCCCCGCAGCCACGGCAATCCGGTATTCAGTAACCAGCTGCTTGGAGTCCCGCCAACGGCGTGGATGTTCAGTATTCGGCGCAGAATGGGCATCAGATCGCCGGATGGGACCGGCTCCCACTTTGCAGAGGCATGGTGCGTCAGTATCTGCAACTGAACACTGAAAACTGAAAACTGAAAACCGCTGCCAGCTGACTTGGTTAGTCCCGCCATCGGCGTGGATACGCCACGCGCTCCGCGCGGGGCATGCTGCGCCATAATGAGAGCGGCCCCCGTGCCGCGCTGCTACTGCTGCCCTTGTTTTGTTGGGTTCTTATGTTCAATGCTCTCAAGCACCACTGCATTACTTCGCCACTCCGCCGTCGCCGCTTGCGCCGCGCACTGTTGGGCGCTGTGCTTGCCGGTGGTGTGGCCCACGCGGCGATTCTCATTCCGGCCCATACAGAATGGCGCTATGCATTGGTCCGCTCATCCACCAACTGGACCGGGCTGGCGTTTGACGACCGCGCCTGGGGCGCCTGCACCACCTTGGTTGGTTACGGCTCGTCGTCAGTGGATGCAACGCTGCCAACCACAGCCTTGGCGTGCAATGGCCGCTCGTATTTCAGAAAAACATTTGTGGTCGCCGCTACGGGTGCCATCGCGGGCCTTTCGCTGAAGATCGCGGCGGACAACGCAGCGCTGGCCTATCTCAATGGCGTGTTTGTGCATAATGACACCTTATGGAATGATCGCTATGGCCATGACTGGGATTACGCGCCGTGGAATGCCGACGTCAAGATCGATCGTAATGTGCTGCGCGTCGGCACGAATGTGTTAGCCGTCGCGGTCAACAATTTTGGTGGCAGTGACATGGGCTTCGATGCACAACTCGAGACGGCGGCCGACAATACCGGCCTCGAACTTCCCGGCAGCGATCCCTTGCGCATGACCGACCCAAACCGCCCGCAGATTCTGCGGGTCACGCCGGAACGTGACAACATTGTGCGCATCACGTTCAACGAGGAACTTAATTTTCAGGGCGCAGCACAATCCGGGACGCTGTTCATTGCATGCACCAATGATCCGGCCTACGCCACCAACGTGCTGCCCACCCAAGTCGGCTTCGAAATCCGGCCAATCAGCGCGGTGGATCCGTGGACGAGCACACTGACGATTGAATACGACTTGGTGGTCGTGCTGCCGTTGCCCATGCAGAACGGCGTGCGCTATGAATTCTGGTGCACCGGTGTCACTGATCTGGTCGGATGGACGCCCGCTGCGAGCAGCCTGCCCGTGGCACTGTCAAATGACGCGCACACGCTGACCAACCGCAACATAAAAGTGAATCAACACGGCTACCGCACCGACGCGCCCTTGAAGTACGCTTATTTGGGCGGGTATCTCGGCACGCTGGGGCCCATGCCGGTGGACGGGATTACCACGTGGCAACTGATTGACGCGGACACGCAGGCGCCCGTGCTCAGCGGTGCGTGGGTTTTGCGCACCGCAAATGATGTTGACACCGGCGAGACGATTATGAGCGCGGATTTTTCAGGCTGGACGACGCCCGGCCGCTATTATCTGTTTGTGCCCGGTGCCGGCTGTTCGCCGGTGTTTGACGTGCGCGCGACCGTCTACAATGATCTGCTGAGCCTGGCGGCGCGCAGCTTCTACCTGGCCCGCTGTGGCATGCCCGACGGCGTCGGCCCGCCCTATTCGTCGCCATGGCACTATGGCACCTGCCACACCAACGATGGGTTTTACCATTGGTCCGTCACCAATTCACCGTTCTGGCGCGGGGAACAGCCCGGCGCGTACCGCGAGTTGCGCGGTGGCTGGCATGACGCGGCCGACTACGGCAAGTATGTGGTCAGCGCGATGGACACGCTCTGGACCTTGTTCTGCGCTTACGAGTCGTATCCGCAGAGTTTTATTGATGGCCAATTCAGCATTCCGGAAAGCAACAACGGCGTTCCCGATTTGCTCGATGAGATCCGCTATGAACTCGATTGGCTTATGAAAATGCAGGACAACGACGGGGGCGTCTACCACAAAGTCTGCACCAAGAACTGGTGCGAGACGCTGCCGGAAAGCGATCCGCAAAACAAATGCTTGCTTGAGAAAACAACCCACGACACTGCCGCGTTCGGCGCCGGCATGGCCATGGCCGCCCGCGTGTTTACCCCATGGGACCAGGACGCCGCCGCCCAGTTCCTCGCCGCCGCCACGGCCGCCTGGGCGTTTGTCGAGCGCACCCGCTACGTAGCCACCAACGAGTGGGTGATGCCCACCAACAACACCTATCAACTTCGGCAATCCACACGCTTCATTTATGGCGTCTGGCTCGGCAGCGACACGAACCACACCGGCGTGAACTTCTACCAGTCCAACCGCGGCTACTTCCGTTCACGCGGGTATAACAATGGCGCCATCGTCGCCTTCAGCAACACGCTGCCAGCCCAAGTTGCCACCCGGGGCTTGTTCACCCAATATGATGCCTATCCGGCCGTGCCCGCCGGCGGATTCCTCAACCCCGCCGATGGCAAGTATGGCGGTGAATACGGTGACCGCTATGGCGACCAGGATGAGCGCGCCTGGTGTGCCGCCGAGTTGTACCGAACCACGGGCGATGACGCGTACCAAAGCGCCGCGCTCGCGTTTGCCAGCAAAGATGTGAGTGGCTGGTCGTACGCGCACACCCCCGAAAAGGCGACCTGGGCTCTTGCCAACGCGGTCTGGTCGAATGCCAACACCACTGTCCGCGCCCAGTGCCGCGCCCAGTTCGTCACGCGCGCCACCAATATTCTGGTGGCGGCAAAGGCCAGGCCGTATCGGTCCGATTACCACATCCAGTACTATGGCACTGCGGGCAACGCCTCGGTGCTCGCCCGCCAATTGCTCTGTGGCTATTATTTCAGCAGCAACACGACCGCGTTCCGCACGTATGCGCTGCTGGCCATGGATGCGCAATTGGGCGCCAATGCCCTCGCCTATCCGTATTTCACCGGCGTTGGCACCTACCGCATCTTGCGGCCGGTCAGCAACATAGCCGAGCACGACGGCATTGCTGATCCAGTGCCCGGCCTGGTGATCAACGGACCGGCGCCGGTCTGCGACTATTACTACCGGCTGGATGCCGCGCGTCATCCGGACACGTATGCGTATCCGCACGCGCGTTGCTACTTCGACGTGGAAGAGATCGGCACGGCCGAGGCCGGCATCGGCGGCCAGGGCTACTTTCTCTGGGCGGTGGCCGGGCTGGCGCAACCGGGCCTGCCCGAGCCGGGCGTGGCCGGCGTCATCTGCCTGCTGGCCATCTGGCGCAGGCGCCTCTGGCAACCAATGATCGGTGATCAGGGACCAGTAATCCGTGACATGGGTTCAGGATTCAGGGAAAATGGTTTTGCGGAAACCCATGAGAAAGTTGCGCGCATTCATTTTATATGATAAAGCGTTTTATTATTGACTTTCTGCCGAACTTGTGGTACACTAATGATCATGGGACAGCGCTCCGCGGCATGCCGCCGCCGGGACTGCCCGATTAACCTTCCTGCCTCCTATGAACACCGAGCTTCTTCGCCGCAGTCTCATGGTTCTTCTTATGGCCGCGCTGACCGCAGGTGCCGCGAAATATGTCGACCCGCTCACCGGCGATGACGCCCATGATGGTTCGCCGGGCGCGCCGTGGAAAACGTTGCAGAACATTCAGCAATTGGCTGACACTGTTTATGTGACCAACTCGGCGATATGCCAGTTCGGGCCGCTCAGTCGCATACCCTACGATGTCACCATCCAATCGTGGGGCGCGGCGATGCCGACCATTGTGTTCAGCAACACGGATGCCGCGGCACGCGGTCCGTTCCGCATCGAAGATGCGAACGCGTGGCGACTCGTGCTGCGCAACCTGCGCCTGGTGTGCCCGCTGGCGTTCACGGACGACCGGCTGATCTATCTGCGCAATGTCGGGCGCACGGCAGACATTGAGAATTGCATCTTCGACATCGCCAGCACCACTGCCAGTGAAATTATCACCTTGCGCACCCGCGGTGTCTTCCTGCGCTTCCACAACAACCTTGTGCTGGGCTCGCCGAGCCGTCCCCTGGTGACCGCCGCGGCCGACACCAGTGCCACGGCATCCACCCTCGATTTCCGTTACAACCGGCTGTATCACTGCAAGACGGGGCTTAGCCTTTCGCATGTCTGTGCGGCGCTGGTGGCCAACAACACGGCCTTCGCTTCGGAATACCTCATCCGCGTGTTTGCCGGCGACGTCACGACGACCAACCTGAATAATATTGTTGATAACGTGACGGGTGGCGGCCGCTGGTTTTACGGCAATACTGCGGCAACCCGCCCGTTCTGCAACTATAATTTTTCCGGCGACACGGCCGGCAACACCTATGTCAATCCCGCCCATGGTGGCAATGACCAAATCGACTTGACGGACGCTCAACTGGCGTTTCTCAACACCAATGATCCCTTGAACGCCTTGTTTCTCAAGATTGACAACAGTTCGGTCGCGGCGAGTTCGGGAGCGGCCGCGGCGTATCCCAGTCTGAGCCTTGCCAGTTATGCCGGCTGGGCCGCGCCGGTGCCAGAGCCCGCCAGCGCCGCGCTGGCAGGCCTGGGTCTGCTCGTCGTGCTATGTTCCAGATTACACCAACCTATTAGGTGCTTATGAAAACACTTTGTCTTATGCTGTGGGCTGTCTCGCTGGCCGCCCTGGCCGCGAAATATGTTGACCCGCTCAACGGCAATGATGCGAACGATGGCTCGATCAGCGCGCCGTGGAAGACGCTCACCAAGATTCACCAGCTCAACGACACGGTCTACATCACCAATTCCGCCGTGTGCTACTTCGGCGACACCGGCGACCGGAGTCCGAGCAACGTGCTGCTGACGTCGTGGGGGCCGGCGCGGCCGACCATCCTCGCAAGCAATGTGGCAACGAGCCGGCTTATTTATCTGGGCAGTCCCGGCCGCACGATCCGCATGAACAATGTCAAATGGACGCGGGCTTACGAGTTCGGCTCGCGCATCGTCCATATGCAGGGCACGTCGGCCAACACGGTCGAGGTTGACAACTGCGAATTCGACATGACCGGCAACACCAACAACCGTGCGTTCTATATCCGCACCGACCAGGCTTTTGTCCGGTTTTGCAGCAATCTTGTCTACAATTTAGTCACCTCGGAGTTTTTCATTCATAGCGAACAATACCCCTTCAACGTCGATTTTCGCTACAATCGTTTTTATAACGTGGCCGGCGGGATCTTGCACACACGCATCGCCGGCTGCAAGGGCATCGTGGCCAACAACACGGCTTTGAGCTGCACCCTGCTGGTGTCCACGGAAAGCGACTCCAGCGGCGTGACCAACCTTAACAATATTGTCGACAACTTCGTGCCGAGCGGCAGCAGCAACAACAAATGGATCAGCTATTCTGCGCCGACGCGCATCATGTTTGCAGATTACACCTACTCGGGCGATCCCGACGCGACCACCTTCGGCGCCGGCATCATCAAAGGGCCGAGCAATTTCGTCAGTTTATCGGATGTGCAACTGGCATTTGTAAATAACAGTGATGTCGCCAGTCCTGATTTCTTGAAGATCGAATTAGAGTCCGTCGCGGCCAGTTCCGCGGCCAGTATCACCTATCCCACCCTGAATCTGCCGCCGTGGGCTGGCTGGGCCGCGCCGGCCGGCGCGCCGACAAACCCAATATTGTCAGTGAATCCCCCGGCGCTGGATCTCGGCGCCGTGCCAGTGGCGGCAACGTACACCATTGCCAATGCCGGCATCGGCATCTTGTATTGGACCAATACGGTCAGCGCCGGCGGCGCGTGGCTGGCACTGTCACGCACGACCGGCACGCAAAGCGGCACGGTCACCGTCACGGTTGACCGCACCAGTCTGGCGTATGGTTCCTACACCGGCCGGATTGACGTGACGGCCAACGGCGATATTCCGGTGCAATATGTCACTGTCTACCTGCGCAAATCGCCGCCGCTGCTGGCCGTCACACCGGCGACACTGGACGCGGGCGCGACCCTCACGGCGCTGCCATATGCGCTGAGTAACGCCGGCGCTGAGGTGCTGTACTGGACCAATGCCGTCACGGCCGGCGGCACCTGGTTAAGCGTTGCGCCGGCGATTGGGTCGCAGAATGGCGCGGCCACGGCCAGCGTCAATCGCACCAGTGTCGGTTACGGTTCCTACACTGGCGCCGTGGTGGTCAGTGCCAATGGCGCGGTGCCGGCGGCAACGGTGAGTGTCTTCATGACCAAATCGCCGCCGGACTTGGCGGTGGCGCCACTGGCGCTTGATTTTGGGCGCGCGAGCACCTCGCAAACGGTGGACGTCTGGAACAATGGCGTCGGCACGGTGAACTGGACGGCGGCGCCGGATGCGGCGTGGCTGGCCTTGTCAGCCAGCGCCGGCACAGCCAGCAACGTGCATCAGGTGGTGACGGTGCTGGTGAATCGCGCGCTGCTCGCGCCCTCGAACGACTTCACCGGCCATGTCCTGTTCACGCCCGACGCCGGGCCGATCGAGACCGTCACGGTGGCCGTTTCGACGTTTGCGCTGGCGACCAACGGGATGGGCTTTTTGCACATCGCGATTGTGCCGGAAAGCAATCCAAGCACGCCCATGCCGGGCCGCTTGATTCTTGCGTCGGTCGCGGCCGGCGCCACCAATTACCTGCAATGGTTTGAAACGGAAGAGGAAGCGCAGACGAACCGCTGGGGCTACACCGGCTGGTTCATGTACACCACCTTGCAGGGCGTGCATCACCCGCGCAAGTACCTGACCTATCGCGTGCCGGCCGGCGACCTGCTGATCACCGCCGGGCGCGGCATGAGTTGGTATCCCACCAACGCGCAAGTGACGATTAACAACGGCGCGACGACCGACGTCGCCATGGTGCTGCGGCGCGTGGTGGACATGGAGACGCGCGGCTGGTATTGCGGCGAGGCGCATGTGCACGTCAACCACGGCGGGGGCGACTATCCGATCAACCAGATCACCAGCAACCAGTTCATGCTGTGGGCTGAGGCCGCCGGCGTGAACTTTCTGTCGCTCAACCAGGAATACCTTGGCGCGGGCGCCACGAATCTGGCCGGCCAGCAGGCGTACATTCTGCCGATGTCGAACGCGACCTGCCAGGTATGGATGGGCGGCGAGCGGCCCAAGAGCATTCTCGGCCACCTGGCGGAAATCATCCCGCCGCAAAATCCGTTTACCGTCCTGGATGATCCGCCGTATTATATCGGCTGCGAACAGGTGCGCCGGCAAGGCGGCATCACCTATCCGGTGCATGCGGATCGCCAGTTCGGTGCCGTGCCCTACGAGTGGAACAATTTTTACAAGTCGTATCCGCTGGATGCCTTGCTGGGACCGGCGTTTGACGCGTGGAGCGTCGCCTCCAACAACGAGCGCGGCTACAATGGCCGTCAGTTGGGCTGGTGGTATGCGCTGCTGAACCGCGGCAGCCGCCTGCCGGCCATGGCCGACAGCGACTATGCCTTTGATACCATTTTCGGCGGCATGTCCATGATCGGCAATTGGATCGCCTATGTCAACATCAGCGGCCAGGTGTTCTCGAGCCAGAACATTTGCACGGCGATCCGGCAGGGCCGCACCTTCGCGACAACCGGCCCGCTGGTGTTCTTCAGCATTGACGGCGCGCAATCCGGCGATACGGTGCCGGTCGGCGCGCACACGGTAGCCATCGAAGCCTATCTGCCGTTCCACCCGTGGAGCTTGGCCAACACCACGACCGCCGGCACCGCGCCGATGCGCCTGTCGCAAATCGAGCTGGTCCGCAATGGCGTGCAGGTGAAGAACTGGACGAGCCTGAATGTTGCCGCGACCACGCTCTACTGGTCGATCAACGAAACCGCAACCAACGCCTACTACACGGTGCATGTCAAGGGCAACGATGGTGACACAATTGCCGCGATTGCCAGCCCGATTTACTTTGACGACCGGCCGCTGCACCAGAAGCCGCTCGTGACCACCATCGAAGGCCGCGTCTATGACGCCTACACCGGCGAACGCAAGCCGGCCACGGTCGCGGTCTCACGCTATGGGACGCCGTTGGCGGATTTCGTGACGGCCACGGACGGCTTCTTCAAGATCCAAATGCCGCTCGACGCCGATGTGATCCTGCGCCCGCTGGCGCGCGACACGGCGGCCGGGCCACTCCCGTCGCATCGCGTCATGGACCAGGAATTGGTGTTTTCAAACATCACGACCATGGGCCGGTCCGCGCTGGGCGGCGACGCGGGCAACTATGCCGCCAATGCGCTCGTCGCCGGCGGCGCGATCGAAAGCATGGTGGCGATTGTCACCACCATGCGCTGGGAATTCCCGCTCAAGTATCAATTCAAGAATTCGTACGTCGCGACCAATCTTCTCGGCGAATTCCCGATTACCAGTCTGGAAGTGCTGGACGCCCCGGCCACGTTGGCCTCCTACACCAATCCGGCCACGGCGATGCTCATTGTTGACAAATATGAAGTGGCGCCGGGCGATACCGTCAATTATGCCGCTATTTTCCGCATGGAAGGCAACAACGCCGCCACGCCCGACCGCTGTGTTACCCGCCTCTACGCCTGGCAGCCGTATGCGCCTTCGTCCTACAGCACTTGGGGCTACAGCGGCTACGAGAAGAACAGTGGCTTTGTCAACCTCGGCAATGGCTTCCACGCTTTCATTGGCAGCATCCCCGTGCCCGCCTTCGTGACGAATTGCTATCAGGGGCCAGGTGTCATCATCGACATGTACACGCGCGCATCGTCCGGCTACTCTCATCCGACCGGCCTCGGCCTTTATCTGAATGTCGGCACCACCAAGCGCGGCCTGCTGGTCACGACCAGTTGGCCGGGCGTGCCGTTCGCCTGGCCAAACCATCTGCAAACCGGCCTCGGCCCCGCCAATCTGACGCAAAGCACGGATGGCTGGAACGTCCCGCGCCGCGACTATCGCCCGATGCGCGTGCGGCTCAACGGTTCGCTCGTCATTTGCCCGAGCAACGACATGGCCGTGTGTGCCGATGCGGATGATGCTTACTTCTACGACTGGCCGTATTACTACACCAAGGGCGCGACGGCCAAGGATCCCGTGCGCCCGCAGCCGGATGTGACCTTCCCGAATATTGCGGCCCTGAGCATTGATCCGTTCGCGCCGGGTTTCGGCACGCAGCCGCCCGTCATCAGCGCGGTCGCGCCGGCTGACGGCACGCTTGTGCTTCCAAGCGAACCGATCCCGCTGAGTTGCGCCTATCAAGTCGTCGGCCGGGCCGTCAGCAATGTGCGCTTCAGCATCACGGCGCCGCATGGCACGATCATCAAAGATTTCGACCACGACTTCGTTTACGACTTCGCCGATTTTTCCTCGTCCGGCATTTATACCTGGACCGCAACCGTCACCGCATACGACGGCAGCAGCGCCATCACCCCGGCGCGCACATTTCATGTCGTGCCGGAAGCGACCATCACGGGCGCCTTGTTCGCCGTCGGCGCCGCCTTGCTTTCCCGCCACGCCCACCCCAACCATGAATAACATCAAAGCCCGCCTGGTGGATGCCGCGACCGCAGCCTGCATGGATTTTGTCGGCGTCGCCCCATGCGACCGTTTCAATGGCGTGCACCAGCGCATGCGGCCTGACGCGCATCTGCCCGGCGCCCAACGTGTGATCAGCATCGGCATGCGTTACCCGCTGGCCATGTATGAAAATGCAGGCCGCACCCCGGCGGAATCGTTCATGGCCATGGATTCGTTCGATACCAACGTCATGCCGGCCACCTTGATGGCCGCCGCGCTCGAACTCACGCGCGTGCTCGAGGATGGCGGGCATGCCGCCGTGCCGATCGCGGTCAACATGTATCGCGTGCATCCCTACAAAGATATTGAGGAGTGCTGGTCGCCGGATTTTCGCAATGATGTCGCCGCGGTCGCGGCCGGCCACGGCGAGATCGGTTTGCACGGCGTTGTCATCACGCCGCACTTTGGCACGCGCCAGATGTTCACGTCGGTCGTCACCGATGCCGTGCTCGAACCCGATCCGATGTATAGCGGCCCGCCTCTGTGCGACAACTGCCGCAAATGCCTGGCCGTCTGCCGCATGCACGCGCTGGACGACACCGCGACCGACATCGTCGTCGTCGGCCCGCGCACCTTCACCATTGCGCGCAAAGACCGCTGGCGCTGCATGTGGTCGCGCAAATTCATGCTGAATGCCGAGATGGGGCCGAAGCTGCACGGCTTGGACGTGACCATTGCGCCGCCCGACGGCGCGATCACGGATACCGACGTGCAAAGCGCACTGGCTGAAAAAGGCACGCGTGGCGGGCTGCAAACATGGTACACCTATGCCATGCGCGAATGCGAGCGCGAATGCGTGCCGCCCCACTTGCGCGGCGTGGACTTGCTTGCCGCGCACGCCCGCGCGGTTGCGCACACTGGCGCTGCCAAGTGAACACGCTGACCGCAGCAGTCAAAGCGACGGCACGGACCGCGCGCATGGACTTGGTCGGCATCGCGCCGGTCGCGCGTTTTCAGCACGCGCCGTCCCGCGTGCATCCGTGCGCGCATTTGCCCGGCGCACGCAATGTCATTTCACTCGCCATTCGTTACCCGGATGCCTTGTTCGTCCACGCCGGCGGCGGCATGGCGGAGAGCATCTTCGGCATCGAGCGTTATCAAAATCTGGTGATTGGCCGGCGCTTGCAAGCCGCCACGTTGCGCCTCACGCGCCTGCTCGAAGATCACGGTTATGCCACCATTCCCATGCCCGTCTCCGGCAAATGGCGGGTGCATGCCTACAAGGATATTCCCACGGATTGGTGCGCCGACTTCTCGCACCGCCACGCCGCCGTCGCCGCCGGCCTTGGTGAGTTTGGCCTGCACGCGTTGGTCATCACGCCCCAGTTCGGCATGCGTCAACGCTTTGTTTCGATTATCACCGCCGCGCCGCTCGATCCCGATCCGCTGTACGCCGGCCCGCCGCTCTGCGACCACTGCATGCGCTGCGTCAAAGACTGCCCGGTGCAGGCCTTCGATGCGCGCCGCAGCGCCTGTGAATCTGTCACGATCGGCGACCGCACGTTTCAGTATGCCAAGGTTGATCATTGGCGCTGTGCCTGGTCGGAACAACTCAACATGATACCCGAAGAAGGTCCGGCCTGCGCGGGCCAGTCGTTGGGTGTGATGCCGCCTGCTACCGGCCCCGTTGATGAAATGGTCATGCTCAACACGTTTTATGCGAAATGCCACACGGCCGGCTTGCAGGCGGCCATGACGCATGCCATGGGCAATTGCATGCGCGTCTGCATCCCGCCCCACCTGCGCGGCACGCAGCAAGCTTTGGCGCCCCTTAGTCCCAAGACCAGGCCACGCTACATCGAGCCAATCCCGGCAACGCCCGCCCCGCGCCGCTATCATCTGGTCGCCTCATGACGTCGCTGTTTGACGTTGATTTGCACGTCCACACCCAGCTGTCCGGTTGCTGTTCTGACCCGCGTCAAACAGTGGCGGAAATTGCCCGGCGCGCCGCCCAGCTCGGTTTGCGCACCATCGGCCTCGCCGACCACGTCTGGGACAATCCCGCCTGGGAAACGACCGACTGGTACCGGCCGCAAAATGTGGCGCGGCTCCTGCCTGTGCGTGCCCAGATTGCGGCACTGGCGCCGGACGTGCGTTTCTTGCTGGGTTGTGAAGCGGAATACGCCGGTGACGGCCGCCTTGGCATCACGGCCGAACGCGCCGCCGAACTTGATTTCGTGCTGCTCGCCTGTTCGCACTTGCACATGGATGGCCTCGTGCGCCAACCAGCCGATCCCTCGCCGCGCGCACTGGCCGACCTGTTGCTACAACTGTTCCGTGAAGGTGTGCAGAGCGGCTTGGCGCACGCCATTGCCCATCCCTTCAGCCCGCATGGCCGCCCGGAGCAGGCGTGTGCGGCGCTGGCCGCCATCCGTGACACGGAATTCCGCGACGCGTTCGCGCTGGCCGCCCAGTATGGCGTGGCCGTCGAACTGCATCCCGCGCATTTCTCCGTGTGCTGTGCACCACCCGGCGATCCCGTGCGCGATGCGGCCTATGCCCGCATGCTCATCCTGGCGCGCGATGCCGGCGTGGCCTTCACGATGGGCAGTGATGCGCACACGCTCGCGGACGTCGGCACCACCCTGCGCATGCGCGCCGCCATCATGCAGCTCGGTATTCACGGCAACCAGCTCGCCAGTTGGGCGTGTCGTTAAGCGAAGATTTGAGATTGGTAATTTGAACCCTGCACCCTGATGAATAGCGAACAAGGCATATGGAAGGATGCAGGAAAAGCCACAGAAAAGAATGAGGAACCGCGCATGAATGCGGCGCAGGCACTCAGCATTCAGCATTCAGCATTCATCATTTTCTCTGGCCAGGCACACGTTGTTGACAGCCGTGCGGCAACTCGTTATACTGATGCGTACCATGCGTCACCTGCACGCCCTGCCGTCCTGCCCTCAGGCCGTCCGGGGTTTGCATTACCATAGGCACCCATGCCTGCGACGATTCGCGATGTTGCCTTGTTAGCCGGCGTCTCCAGCTCGGCCGTCTCGAAGGTGTTGAACAACACCGACAATACCATTCGTGTGTCGGAACCGACACGCAAGCGCATTGTCAGCGCGATCAAGAAACTTTGCTACCGGCCCAATATCTGCGCACGCTACCTGTTCCGCGGCAGCACCCAAACGGTGGCGTTCATTACCGACCGCGACACGCTCGCCGTGCCGTATGCCCACATCATCCTCGAGCAATGCGTCGAGTGCCTGCTGCGCCGCGCGTACACAACCACGGCGTTGTTCTACCACACCGGCGACGAAGACGCGCTCGCGCGCATTGCGGCAATGATTGAAGAACGGCGCTTCGACGGCGTGCTGTTTGTCGCCAATGATGTGCCGCGGTTGGTGCGCGCGACAGAGTCCAGCGACGTGCCCGCCATCCATGTCAATCCTCCGCACGCACACGCGCACGACAGCGTCGTGTTTGATGAGTACGACAACGTGCGCCTGGCGTTCACGTGTCTGCGTGAGGCCGGCCACCAGCGCATCGGCTACATTGATTTCTCCAAAGGGGGCGCGATGCATGCAACCGTCAGCGCGCGCCGTGATGCCTATCTGCGCTTGTGCCACACGCACCGCCTCAGCCCGGTTTTCCTCTCCGAGACGTATGCGGAAATTGACGCCGCGCGCGCACCGCACGATCTGGCCGCATTGCCGCCCGGCGTGATTACCTACAGCGATGCCATCGCCCAGAAATTCGTCGCGCATCTGTATCGCAATCGCGCCATCAACCCGAAGTATTTCAGCATCATCTCGGCCGCCACGGACATGTTTCAGGATCGCGCGCCCCTGCGCATCAGCGGCGTGGCCCTGCCCATTGACGTCATGGCCGAAACGGCCACCGCGCACTTGCTGCACCGGATCGCCCACAAAGGGCAGCACGTCAAGACCAGCGCGCTCGCCGGCACGCTCCTGTTGCGCGAGAGTGTGCATCGCGCGCCCGCCCAGCCCAAAGCGTCCGCGCGCTAATCGATCCCGCCCGTGATTGAAACCCAACACAAGCAGGTGCCTTGGCGCTGGGTCGTGCTGATCACCTTACCGAGCTTTGCGACCACGCTGGCGGAAGGATTGAGCAGCAGTTTTCTGACGTTCACCCTCCGTAAGTTTTTCGACAGTCCCGCGACCATCGCCTTCATTTCCAGCTTGAACGTGTTCTTCAATGTGGCCGTCGGCGTGGTCGTGATGTATGTCAGCGACCACGTCTGGTTCCGCAGCGGCCGGCGCAAACCATTTGTGATCACGGCCTGGATTTTGATGATCGCCTGCAGCATCTTTGTGCCACTGGTGCGCAATGTGTATGTGCTGGTGCCGCTAGTCGTAGTCTGGCTGGCGTTGGCGGATATGAGCATGCCGTTTGCCATCTTGCAGCAGGAGGTCATTCCGCCGCAGCAGCGCGGCCGCGCCAGCGGCATGGCCCAGTTCATCGGCTACGCCTACCTGCTCTTCGTCTACACCATCATGCTGGGCCGCTTTGACGACCAGGAATTTCAGCCGTGGTTTGTGATCACCGGTGACCGGGCCGCCTTCTGGACCAGCGCGTTGATTCTGGCCATCACCACCGTCTTCGTGGCGTTTTACGTGCGCGAGCGCAAGCCAGTGCAGGCGCTAACCAGCCAGAAGATTTCTTTCGCCAATTTTTTCAAGAGCGTCTTTTCCGACAAGACCCTCTGGCCGATCTACCTGCTTTCCTTTTCGCGCACCTTCCTGGCCATCGGTCTGGGCACGATGGGCACGCTGCTGTTCACCGAGCAGTGGGGCTACACCAAGCAGGAAATGGGCACCAACATCGCCATCGGCGGCCTGATTAACATTCCGCTGACCTTGGTAGTCGGCTATTTCGCCGACAAGTTCGACCGCATCAAACTCTACACGTATTCGATTTGCGGCAACCTGCTGATGAACATTTTGTATTACTGCTTCGTTCAGTTTTTCCTGCCCGACCACCGCCCGCTGCTGTGGCAGATCATCCTGTTTGGTGAAATTGGCGCGCTGATCGGCCTGCTCTCGAGCACGGTCGCCGGCCCGATGGCGTATGATTACATTCCGCGCGACAAGATGGGCACGGTCGCCGCCGGCAGCGGCATCATCGGCAGTCTGACGCGCTTGCTGATGCTCAACGGCGTGAGCTTGTGGGTCACTTTTTACTCGAAGCGTTTCTGCCCGCCCGGGCAGATGGACTATTTCAGCGGCTATCTGATGATGATTGCCATGGGCATGGTCGGCGTCGGCATTTCCCTGCTGTTTGTCGTCATGGTGCGGCGTGGCGTGATCAAGCCCTACGGCCGGATGAACATCGGCACGACCGAACAAGCGCCGGCCACATGAAGCGTGTTGCCAAAGCCGCGTTCTTCCCGCTCGTCGCCGCGCTGCTGATCGCCGCGGGCTATGTCTGGGGCCGCCATTCTTTCCGCCTCTTCTTCGGCGGCGAACGGGCGTATGGCACGATTACGGCATTGCTGAAATATTATGATGCGCGGGCCGACCTGATCGTCGCGATCGATCAGGAGGTCGTCTGCACGCGCGCCAGCGGCGTGCGCGTCCACGGGCAGATGCACAATGGCCAACTCACCGCCGTGATGGTCATTAGTAATGGCCAGGCAACCGCCGTGCGGCTGGCGGACAAACCTGCGCCCGCGCTGCTGGCGGCGGTCAAGGAGTTGTGTGACACGGATGCCAGTGGCGTAAAGCGCTTCTTGATGCGCCAGAGTGTGCCGTCCTCCACCGACCGCATGCAGACGATCGTGCGCACGGAAACCGCATGGGTCATTCCCGGCGTGCACGGCAGGCTGCGCGCGATCAGCGCCTCGAACGACATGGTGCTCGCCGTTGCCACGGATGCCGGCACGTTCACGCGCGCAGCGGCCTATCCGATTGTGACGACCATGACGTTCATGATGCGGACCAATGATAACAGCTATGTGCGCAGCGTGAATGGTGCGGTGGTGCCGCCGCCCGCGTTCAAGGATTATTTTCTGTTTGAGCGCGATTACCGCTACAGTTTCCGGCCCATCTTTTCTTTTGCAGTGAGTGGCGCGTGGTACACCGTGTTGGCTGATATCGGCCGGCGCATGACGCCGCCGGTCGCGTATCCGCCCTTTGCCCCGGTGTGCCTGGCCTACGACCCGTGCAATCCGCAGGACGCCATGCTCACGCCGGATTTCGCGGCGTTCAAGAAAATGACTTTTCTGCAACGGTTCAACGCCACGGTCGAAGCGGTCTTCATCCGCTGGCTCTACCCCTTCTTGTTTTTCAGCATTGGCAGCGTGCTGGCGCTGGTGGCCGTCTTGATTGCGTCGCTGGTGCTCCTGCCCGGGCCACGGCACCCGCATCGTCCAGCTTAGGTCAGATAAAGCATGTGCTGCGTCACAGAAACAGCAAATGCAATAAGGGACCAGAGGATAACAGCACCCAGTTGCCAAATGGCAAGAACGCGCGGCATCTGGCGCACGCGCCTGCCACAGTAGACAGCGCCCAACTCCATCGCATTGGGCAAAAAGAGCAGCACAACAGCGAGGAATGCCATGTAGACAAACGGCTGGCCTGTTATCGCCAGAACGGTCTCGCAAACGGCAGGTAGCGAGGCGTTTGACCCCTCCATCCAACATTGGTACTGCTCTACCATCGTGAGCCCAAAGTATAAGAGCAGACAGACAAGCGCGGTCCTGCTCAATGCGCTTGCGGCACCAAACCAATCGCGCCGAAACAGCAGTGCCGAGGTCAGCACAAGATAAACGCCGATGATCGCGAAGAAGAGATATTCCCGCCATCTGGTTTGCGAGAGCCGCCACAGAACCTGCGCGTGCAAAAGTGCTTCAGCCCTGGCCGCGCTCTCATTTTCCAAGTGTTGGATGTAGTCTCTGAGTTGGGTTTCGTTCCACGTCAATCCCCCGTCATCGGATCGCCACAATACCTGCACGGTTGTTCGTTCTGTGCTGGGCGTCAGCACATAGCGCACACAACCCGTGAGCGCCAAGTCAACAAATGATGGTGGGATTATGTTGCGCTCAGCCAAGGAAAAAATGCTGCCACCGTCTTGCGATTCCGCGACCGGTCTGGCTGGAAGCTGCACATGAAAACGCGTGGGATTGCGCAGCTCCAGCACGGCAAACACATGCAGAGGATTGGCAGGATCCACGCGTATGCCAACAACTTGAGGTCTTTCAGGAGCCCGACGAAGAGCATATGCAGAATTGGCCAGGATCAAGGCTAACAGTAGAATCGCGAGTTTCATGATGTCAGCTTCCCTCTGGTTTCGCTCGACAATTAGGCTGCATCCAACAAGGCCCACGCCCAAGTCGCATTAAAAATGATACTACACGTCGGAAACTATTGTCAAGCAGCGTGAAAACATGAATGTTGCCAATGTGCTGACCGGTGTACGGCGGGGCTTGCGGTCATCATCTGTCCAGCGTCGCCGAATTCAGCCAGGTCCTGAGCGCCACCAGACAAGCGTCGTGTATCAACGGCGCTGGCGCAGCAGCAGCACAGCAAGCCCGCTCAGGCACAAGGTCGGCTCGGGAATTTCAACCACAAAAGTCGCGACGGCGCTGGTGGCGCAATTGCCGGCGTTGTCCCAGCCAATGACCTGCCACTGATGCTGCCCGGACGTAAGCGGCGGATACGGCTGAATGGGATTCTGGGTAGTGCGCACGGCGATCGGGTTGCCGTCCAGCAGGATGGTCGCATTGGATGCGCCGGAACTGATGTCCTCGACATGCCAGAACAGTTGCACCACTTCGTTGGTGGTGAAGCGCTGGTCGTCGCGCGGCTCCATGGCGACGGCAATCGGCGGCACGGGATCGGGGTTGACATCGTACACCGGCACGGTGCTGAAATCCGGCCAAGCCGGCTGCGTGCGCACCGGATCGCGCACGGGAATGTTGCGGTACTGTGGCTCGCATTGCGCGTCATAATAGAAGGTCTCGTAGAAGACCGCGTCGTCCGCGTCGGCGCAATGCGCGGCATTATTGGTCGGGCAAATGGTGAACGGCTGACCGTTCAACGTGAGCGCAACCGAGAGCGTGCGGTAATCGGCATACCGTTTCTCAAATTGCGACCAGTCACGGTTGAACACGCACAGGCCGATGCCGACGCCGCCCCATGAACCGGGAACGCCGTCCCACACCGTGTTGACTATCAACTGCCGTTTGGTGGGACCGACAGTGATGGTCATGTAAAATTGCTCATAATATGCGTAGCCGCCCACGGCTTGACGCACCTGGGCGCGCACCTCGATGCCGCCGTCCGAGTCGGTTCTGTTGCGCACCCAGGCCGGGATGGTGACAGAGCCTTTGCGCAGGTAGAACCCGCCGCCGAGCGATGTGTAGCCGCTTGTGCCGCTTTGGCCGCCAATAAACCGGAACGGATTGTAGTTGCTCGGGTAATCGGGATTATAGCCATAAAACTCAAGCGTGAGGCTCTCGACGGGCGCAACGCCTTGCGGCTGGCGGTAGATGCATGCGTAATTGATCGTGTCGCCCGCGCTCGCCTGTGTCTTGTCGAACATGACCATGACCACTTCGGTGCGTGTATTGCCCGGAAACGCCGGCGGCGCCGAGATAATCGAGAAATTGTCCATCACGCCGTCGGACGGGAGATTGGTCCGGATGTACGCGCCGGCGAGTTGCGAGCCCATCGCGAATTCCCAGCGCATTGTGCCAACCAGGTCCGTGAAGTCCTTGATTGACTGCGGCACATACGCATTACCCGTCGCGAGATTGGTGTCGCTGACATAGCTCATGAAACGATACGCGGGTTCGTATTGCATGATGTCTTGGGCGAATTCGCGCCCTTGGGCGTCGCGGGCGATCACGCTGGCGTCAATCGGCACGCGGGCCTGAAAGTATCCTTGCGCGTCGGTGGGGATGCGCCAGTATTCGCTGCCGTAGCGCGTGCACGCCACTGTGCCCGTCAGCGCCGCGCCGGTCACACCGTCGTAGAGACGCCCTTGCACGAGCGGATTGAACGTGCGGGGCCGCGGCGGCCGCGGCGCATTGTCAAAATAGATGGGGCTGGCGTAGCCGACCTGCCAGACCGTGTCGTTACCCAGCACGCGCACGAGATAATACGCGCCGGTCGCCGTCTCGCTGATGACGCGCGTGACCACTGCGCTGGGCGTGTTCGGCGTCCACGCCTGCAGTAATGAACCATTGCGATACAGCGCGATCTCGGTAACGCGGCACGATTGACTGCCGACGAAGTTGCTTGTAGCAAGCGTCCATGGGTTGAAGGCGTAACTTGCCTCGATGCGAACCGTGTGGTTCGAGCCGTCGGCGGGAAGCGTGTCGCCGGATATGGCGCCATCAATGCTGAAGAGGACGAGCGGGCCCGTGGTGGCCATGATGCGCCCTTTGCGCATGGCGTCGCAGAGCGAGGCGCGGCAGAGCGTGTTGCTCCCGAGGTAATAATACACGACCCACGTGCCCGGCGCGCGATTGCCGTTGTTGAGTTTGTCATAGCAGCAGTCCGAGTCGGTCATCAGTGGGATTCGGTACCCGTAGTTGAGCACCGAGCAGTATGCCGGCAGAACTGGCGCGCCGCTGGCCTCGTCGGAACACGCGCTGTAGCCGTCCATCATATGGCCGGTGAGCACATCGAGGGCGAATTCCTTCAAATGGTTGTTGTTCGGGTAGAAGAACCAGTTGGTGTAGCCGCTTGACACCCAGATGCGGCCTGGATAGAAGCGCAACGGATGGACGGGATAGGCGATGCCGCCCTGCTTGTGGATTTCGTGGACGCCGAGGAAATACGGCGGCGGGCTGCGCACGGCCCATGGGTCGTACAGGATCGTGGCATAATGTCCGAGAGAGTTCTTTGGCTCCTCGTTGCCATTCCACATCATGCATTCGGAACGGTCGAATGGCGTCCATGCATCGGACATCTGCTGGCGCGTGAGCGCGCTGGCACCGTAGGCATCCTCGCCCATGGACAGAAAATCGAATCCGCCCGCCGAGGCGAACTTCCAGACTTGCGTCGGCGTGCGCATGATTTCGCCTTCGCCGTGAAAATAATGGTCGTGTGAATCGCCGCCGCGCCAGCCGCGCTGGTACAAGTCGAGCATAGGGCGCAGGTTGACATCCACCGTGTAGAGCGCATCAGGCACGGCTGCGTTCATGACCACCGTGGTCGGACAGTAGTCCTGCCCTTTGCCAATCGTGATCTCGGTGCGGCCAACCGGTATGGTGATGACCGAGTCGGGCGCGAAGGCAATGCCGCGCATGGTGATGGCCGGCCAGCCTGAGTTGCCCCATTCGTTGCCGGTCACGTACGAGCCGTCGGCTTTCTTCACAATGCCGCGCACACAGGTCAAGCCGGGTACGCCCGAACGCGTGGCGTGAATTTGCAGGCGCGCGTTGCCGGTGGTCGGATACGTCGAAACGATGGCGGTCACCACCTGGGTCGCGCCATACGAAGGAATAAAGGTGACCATGCCGGTGTACATGGTGTACGTCGAAAGCAGCGCGCGATTGACGGTGATGATCACATTCGTGTGGCTCATGCCCACGACGCCGGCCGCGGGTGCCGCACCGAGCCATGCCGCGCCCGGATCTGCGTTCCACGCGACCGTGCCCACGCCGGCGTTCCATATTTCCACGGGCATTGACGTGCTCGTGCCACCAAAATCAAGCGTCAAGGGTGTGACGGCCAGCTGCGGCGGCGACTGTTGCACATACACGGTGACGGAATCCTGCGGGATTTCGCCATTGGCGGTAACCGCAACGGCGCCGGTATGCGAGCCGTAGGCAAGGGCGGTTCGATCAACGTTGACCGTCACCGGTTGTCCCTGTGCGCCCGTGAGGGGGGTGACAGACAGCCAGGAAGCGCCGGCGGTGATGGTGTTTGTCCAGTACAGCGTGCCGACGCCCGCATTTGAGATTTGATAAACCTTTTGCGTTTCCTCGCCGGCAAACGTCAGGGCATTGGGTGAGAGCGCGAGGACTGGATTCGTCGGGCCCGAGCCGTAGCCGTCGGAGAAATTGGCAATGACGCTGTTCTGAATGAGCAGCTCGTCAATATCGCCGGCGAAATAACTCGCGGCGTTGCCAACCGCCGCGGCTACCGCGATTTTGCAGGGCATCGTCAGTCCGTCGCCGCCGGACGCAGGCCAGTTGGTGATCAAGGCATTGTCAATATAGAACCGCGCGGTCGTGTCAGCCGGATCCCACGTCATGGCGATGTTATGCCATGCGCCGTCAAGGATCTTGGTGTTGAGTCCGGGCGTGGTGTCGAAGAGGGTACTGATATCGTGAATGCTTGGCGTAATGGGATTGCTCCAACCCGTGCGCCATGCCACCATATTCATGTTCCGCCAGCCATCGCCGAGGCTCATGTCAACGGCCGTGACGGCCCGGCCCTCTTGGTCGGATGTCCGCATCCAGAAACTGATCGTCAGCCCCTTGGTCCAATTGATGACGACATCAAACGTGTTATACAACGCGGAGGCACCGCTGCCACACACGATGTACCGGCCGGATGGCGTGGCCAGCCATGACGGCGCAGAGGCCGAGGGCATGTTGGTGGATTGATGCGCGAGATTGCGCGTGCCCGCGGCATCGTAGGACACCGTCCCGCTGGTTTCGTTGAAATGGTACAGCGCGATGGTGTTGGCATCGGCGGCATTCGCGTGCTGCCACGTGAGCGCCCACGCAGGTGAAAGCGCCAGGCTGGCTGCAACAAACAGGACGGCGGGACAGAGCTGACACAGGTTATGCAGGTGGCGCATGGCGGGTTCCATAAAAGTGAATTGCTTGACATTGTGGCGGCGGGATGCCATACTATACCACGAACCAGACAAACACTGAAGTAACCATCATCATATACCCATGTTACCACATACCCGCGCGAAAGTCAAGCCTGCTGCCGGTGATAAACCGGTTAATTTAGTGCGTCGCCCGCCACGCCGCGCGACGGCGCCGCCCGACCTTACCACCATTGCGCGCGCCAAGGCCGAGGAAATCCTGCGCGCCAATCTGACGCCGCGCGGCCTGCTGGCCTCGCGCGATTGGTACCGCGAAGTGTTTGCGCGCGATTCGGCGATCACGTTCATCGGCGCGTGTCTGCTCAAGGACACACTCTTGTACAAGGCGCTCAAAACGACGCTCACCACCCTGACCACGCACCAGGATGTGGCGGGTATGATCCCCACCTGCGTGCATGCGGACACCGGCAAGGCCGACTTCGGCACGCTCGACTCAACCGCGTGGGTGATCATCCTGCACTATCTGTATTACTATTACACGGAAGACCGGGCCTTCATCGCGCGCCAGTATCCCGCGCTGGTGCGGGCCGTGCGCTGTCTGCAGGCCAATGGCCGCATGCCCGACGATTGCGTCTGGTCGCAGGAGTCGGATGACTGGAACGATTTGTGGTCAAACCACGGCCAGACCCTGTTTGTCAATGTGGTCTATCAGGCCGCCCTGAAACATCTGGCGCGGCTGGCCGATGTGCTGAACAAACGCGCCGATGCCGCCGCGTTTCGCGCGCACCATGCCAAGGTCACGAGCCGGATCGACCAAGTGCTGTGGGTGCCCGAAACGCTCGAACAAATTCCGACCCGCATGCCCCAAAAGCATCAGCCGGCCCTCGAACCATTGCGCCTGTTTGCCAAGTCACGCGGGCCGATGCGCCACTATCTTGCGTTCGTCTCGCGCGGCTTCATCGGCAGTTTCTGCGATGTCATCGCGAATGCGCTGGCCATCGTGCTGGGCCAGAGCGATGCCTACCGTACCGGGCGCATCCTCGACTATTTCCGTGACGCGGGCGTGGACGAGCCCTATCCGGCCCGCGTGATCTACCCGCCCGTGCAGGAGGGCTCGGAACATTGGCGCGACTACTACTATAGTTACAATTTGAATCTGCCGCACCACTACCACAACGGCGGCTGCTGGCCGCATTGCGGCGGCTTCTTCGTGGCGGCCCATGTCAAGGCCGGGCGCATGGCTGAGGCCGAGCAGCATCTAACCGGTCTGGCGGCGTTTAACCGGCTCGGTACAACCGGGGAATGGCAGTTCATGGAGTGGGCCCACGGTGAGAACGGGCGCCCGTGGGGCTCGCGCTTCATGTCCTGGTCGGCCGGCATGTACATCTATGCCTACGAAGTGCTGCGCGATCCGGCGCTGCTGGCAGTGCTCGATCCCCCGCTTTCAGAAAACAGTGGTGCGCAACCCGCGGTGTAACCTGCCGCGGCGGCGCGTGCCAAACCCGCGGGATATCGCAACGGCGATGGCGGCCAGCAGCGCAATCCCCGGCTCGGGCAGCGGCACAGGCTGTTCTATGCCATTCAGAAACGCAAACAGGCAGTAACTCGGCACCATGGTCTCTTGCACGGTGAATTCGTTCATGCCGGGCATCCACTCCGAGGCGACATAAGCGCGATGCTTCGGGTAGGCCACCGTGGCGGGATACAAGTTCGTCCAGAACGCTCCGTCATGCGTGCCGCCGGTGTTGGCGGCCGTGTCCTGCGCAAACGGGCCGTAGACGTGATAGCCGGGCGGCGGCACGCTGCCGCGGCCGGCCAGACGGTCGATGATGAACAGCCGGTGCAGAAAATTCTCCGGCGCCACGGATCCCACACCGGTGATCCACGACCGGTTGAGCGGATTGCAGCCCAGGATGAAATTCGCATTGTGCTGCGCCGCGATCAGATACAATGCGTTGCTTGACAGTGTGTATCCCTTGCACAGCGACCACATGTCGTGCCCGCCGCCGCTGCCGCCGCCGTATCTGATCGGTCGGAATGGGTTGCGCGCCAGCCGGTAACTGTTGTATGTTTCGGTGTAACTCTGCGCCGTGTCCGCCTGCGCGATCCAGTAGGCACGGCACGTGGCCTTGGCTGCCGCGTCAACATTCGCCAGCGCGCAAAGCGCCATGGAAAACGACGTGCGCGTGCTCGTCGCCAGAAACGCCTGCTGGTACTGCAGCTCGCCCGTCGTACAGAACAGTTCCGCCGCGGCATCGGCCTTGTCCGCATCGGTCATGCCATGGCCCACCGCATAGGTGTACGCCAGCCGCGCACGATCCAATGCCAGCTGCGCCCGCGCTGCATCAAACGGTTGCAGCAACCGCGCCATCTGTGCCGCCGCGGCGGCGAACCACGCGGCGTGATACACTGCCCCTGCGCTGTTCACCGCCGCCTTTGTGCGCACGTAATAGTCCAAGCGATAATCGTCGGCCGGCTCCCGCATGCCGCCTTCAGCCAAACGCTCGGTGCCGGCATAGACGCCGCCGTCATTGGTGTCCTGCAGATCAAACCAGACCTTCAAGCCCCACCACGCCTCGTCCAGCACGTCCGGCACCCCGTTGCCAGCATCGGGCAAGCGAAACTGCCCATCCGTGAAACTCGGCGGCAGCATCGCGTACAAATCCAGAATATCGCGCACAATTTGAATATGGTAAACTCGGCGATCATAGTCGCCCGCGTCGTGATACCCGCCCACGGCGCGCAGGTACTTTCCCGCCAAGCCGCTCCCCGGCGTGATAAAGTCGTCCACATTGCTGCTGCTAGTCATTTGCATTGCCTGCGTGTGGCAGATGCCGTGCATGCAGACGGATGAATACGGCGTTGTGACCACGATGCCGCAGCGCTGCAGATACATGGCGCTGACGATGTTCGTGAGCACGTTGTAGTAGACATTGCTGTCAATCGCGAACGTGAACGACCGACCCAGGCGCGGCACGCGCGCATAGTACTTGCCCGGCGTGGTCAGCGCCGAAAAATTAAACTGGGAGACGTTCTCGCCCGTCATCTGCAGTTCCGTTTCAGTGTGGCCCATGTAATAATAGCTCTTGCTTTGCGCGGCGCGCACGGTGATCGGCACGGCTAGGGCAACCGCATGCGTGGACGCGTTGCACACATACGCCGTGGCCACACCGGTGAGCGGCATGGCGCCAAGATCACCAAGGTACCCGCCGACGTAGCCGAACTTTGCGACCGAGCCGGGCGGGTACCCGACCTGGTTCAGCTTGATGTTGCGGTTGATGGTCGCGTCCTCGTCGTACGCCACAACGACATTCGTGGTTGCGCCGTTCACGTTGTCCACGCGCACAGTGTAGGCGTGGCCTGACTGGAGCGCAAAGGGCGCCTGCAGATACGCCCAGTGCCCGCAGGTGTTCGAGAGCGAGTAATTCGGATAGGGCGGGAACGACAGCAGTTGACTACGCCGGCCGGCTTTCAGCGGCGTGCGGGGAACCAGGTAGTTCGGGTCCGTCGGGCTGCTGATGCGGTAGTTGTTGGTCAGGCGCAACTGGGCCACGGGGATGGCGCCGGAAAATCCCACCGCCAAATACTCAACGCTCTCGACCGCCACGCCCATGGGCACCACCGCCAGCACGGCGTGGGACACCAGTACGGCGCACGCGCTTGCGATGCAGCGGGCGGGCCAGGTCATTGCGGAAAGGCCATGTTGCATCAGCACCTCCCTGTGCGGTGGCGGCCAAGCAGAAGGCCTGCCGCGAGCGCCCCCAGCAGCACGACTGGTTCGGGAATCTCCTGCATGAAACTGATCGCGTCAATATAGAACACTTTGTTGGACAGCGCCGGCCAGGCATCGCCCGCACCGAGCCAGGCATTCATGTTAAGCACCTGCAGCAGTTGCCCGTCGCTGCTCATGCCCGGCAGATCAATCGTGGCCTGATACCACGTGTCGCTGACCAGCGCGTTGTAGTTGAATTGCACGGCCGGGTTGGTGCCGTAGGTCGCGTTCCACAAAAACTGAAAGCCGGTGACATCCGTCGGGATGCGATACCACCACTTCATCTGCGACGCGACGCTCCAGTTGATATTGCTGACCGCCTGCACGAGCGTCTGGTTCATGAAATTGTACCACTGGCTGCCGCTGCCGCCGGAACAGCCCACCACCACGCATTCAGCGCAGCCGGCGCCCTGGGTCTGGATCGTCGTGTTGACGGACAGGCGCGCGTTGTTGCCGAACCAGTTCTGAATCTCATTGTCCAACGAGGAGGAATCCATGCTCCACGCCACCACATCCTCAAAATTGGAGCTGTTGGCAAAACGCATGTTGTCAATATCCAAACAGCCCGCTTCATTATTGTTCAGCAGCGTGAAACGCAGCTCCACCGCCGCGGTGATGGGGATCTCATTTGTCCAGGTGAACGATTGCTCGTGCCACCGGCCGTCGCGTTTGCCCGAGGTACTCACTTCGCCCAGCGTGCTTTCCACGCCGTCCACCGAGAGACGCACGCCGACAATGACCCAGCCGGTGTTCGTAGTGCGCCATGAAAAAATAATCGTGTTGTATTCGCCGACCGGGAAATCCGCCTCGAGATTATCCTTGCGGCAGATGGTGCTCCATTCGCCGGTGAACGAACAGCGCATGCAACTCACGCCTTCCTGCGGCGCGTCGAAATTCTGCGCGATCGTGGAACCACTACCGGCGTCCGGCGCCCAGAAGCCGTCAAGGGTGGCGGTGTCGAAGCCATAGACCAAGTCCGTCCCATAGGATACGGCACAGGCGCAGCAGAGCGCCAGCAGTACAGCAAAATGCTTCATCACATGCTTCCCATGTCGCTCAGCTGCGCAATGGGCAAGCCGTGTCGTTTGCCATCGACAGACCATGTCGTCATTTCGTTCATTCATACGTTACTGTATCATTTCTGTTGTCAAGCGTCAAGTGTTAACCGGTTTATCATATCCGCCATTGACACCATCCGGCAATAGTGCTATAGTTGACAGGGAGCCCGTGTCTTGCCGGGCTTGTTTGCCTGGTTCTTGCCATGTGACAGGTAGGCCACGGCATAGTATAATAAACTGGTTGATCAATAGAAGAGCAAGTCTATGCGTTTCGTTCAACTACCTGGGACATGGGTGCTGCTGGCCGGCCTTGCCCTCTGTGCGCGTGCGCACGGCCTTGCCGGCAGCGCGTTTACTGAAACGTTTGACCAACAGGTGGCGGGCACCCGGCTGTTGGCGTTGCACACCGGCGGCATCTGGTCGGCCGAACCGAAGTATTCGCAGGCGACGAATGCCCTGGGCAGCTATGGGCTCGACACCAACGTGTACCTGAACAGCTACAATCCCGCGCTGTGGACCACGAACGGGGCGGTCATCGCGGCCTACCGCCGCTGCCACATTCCGTGCGCCAATCCGGGTTCGCTCGAGAGCAGCAACGTCTATGGCACGGGCCAGTGGGAATTTGTGGTGAACTGGACCGATCTGGGCACGAACGATGCCGGCGGCATCTTCCTGCAATCGCCCGACGGCGCGGAGGGTATGGGCTGGTCAGTGTCGGGCGCTTGGGCGCGGGCGCTGTGCTACGCCGGCGCAGTGAGCAATGTGACAGCCTGGGTGGACGCGACGCAAATGACGCGCATCAACGTCTGCATCGGGTTTGACTGGCGGGCGAACCGCCTGCGGATCTTCAACGGTGAGGGCGTCTTTGCGGAATTCACCAACGGCATTCCGCAGCAGAATTTGCGCGCGATCGTGCGCGGCAGCGCCGGGCCGGCCAGCGCGACGTGCATCGTCTACCGCGTGGCCTACGGCAGCAAGGTCCGGCCGTATGCGCTGGACGACCATATATATTTCAACGGGCGAACGGGCGGCGGCAACACCGAGAACATCAACCCGACCTTGTGGCAACTCGAAGCCGGCAGCGCGGCCTGCCCGA
>Ga0268276_1001017_pt1 | contig 29665 bp, 24 predicted proteins | sample saktaG_4_FD_190145 | JGI IMG/M metagenome (GOLD analysis project Ga0268276, IMG submission 190145) | Saline water microbial communities from Sakinaw Lake, British Columbia, Canada - sak_2010_1_5_45m | ecosystem: Environmental > Aquatic > Non-marine Saline and Alkaline > Saline ...
CCGAAGTACTTGCAAAAATATCTAATCTAATGATTTATCCACGGAGAATCACTTACACGGGTTATGCTGGCGTAACAACAACAAAGAATTTTTCTGTGTGTAACCAAACAGATGTTAATATTGATAGCATTGAGTGGGCAAAAACAGGTTCTGTAGGAAGAGATGCTTCGGATTGGTTTGATTTACCCACAGTAACAGATGTTAATGCAAATAGTTGTGTTAATTTTGATTTTACTATTTCTGTTCCAATAGTTGCTTTTGGAGTTTATGATGCAAACGTTTCACTTGATGATGGTGATGGAAATACTTTTATTACACAAATTTTTGCAACAATAATTGGTTCAAAAAATATTTTTTTCACAACACAAAACGATTTTGATACTAACTTGGGGTTATCTTCGCTTAATGTTTCGAGTGTTTCTTCTGGCAAAATATTTGTGAATGGAGAACTTGATTGGAATGCTTTTGCGAGAAACGATTCTGTTGTTTCGCTTGTTAATGGAGAATTAGATTCAGATAATAATATTGCTGAATTATTTAATCCCAATTTAATTGGATTGTGGCATTTGAACGGAGATTATTTGGATGTTTCTGGAAATAATAATTCTCTTTCGCCCGGTAACTTTGACAATGACGAAAATTCTTTCTGTTTGTGGGATACAAATTGTTATTCTCTTGACGGAACCAATGATTATATTTATACTCAAAATCTTACTTCTCTTTTCTCTGACGAATCAGTTACACTCTCAGTTTGGTTTTATCCTCGCGCAGCGGGGGTAATTGTTTCTGAAATAGGACAGGCTTCAATAAATGCTGGGTGGCATGATTCGCAAATTGAAATTTTATCAACTGGAGAAGTAAAAGTTAGGGTGTGGAGTTTAACTGCAGTATCACTGGGCTATGTTGATTGGAATTCTTGGAACCACGCTGTTTTAAGATACAGTAAATCTGGTTTGAGATTAGATGGTTTTTTGAATGGTACTCCTTCTTTAGGGTATACTGCTGGCGATAGAACTGCTCCTTCTGAATCAGGTTCTTCACAATATTATGCTTTGGGTGCAATTGATTCAACTAATCTTGGTTCGGGCGCTTACTTTAATGGAAAAGTAGAAGAGTTCTCTGTTTGGAATCGCGCTCTAACAAATGAAGAAGTAAATTTACTGTACGCTACGCAAAAAGGAAATTGGATGGACAAAAATCTTTTGCTTTATTATAAATTTGATAGTTTTAACGGAACAAAAATTTATGATTCTGCTGGAGGCAATGCAGGAACTTTAACTGGGGGAGCAACTGTAACAAACGGTTTGTGGGATAATAATGCTTTGTATTGTGATGGTATAAATGATTATGTTTATTCAACATATAATTCTGATTTTGAAACTCGGACTGATAGAGAATTCACTTACGAAGCATGGGTACAAAGTAGTGATTATACAACTAAAGGGGTAATTATGGCAAAGAGACATAATTGTAACAATGATGCTCACTTCAATATTTATACTTTAAATAATAGAGCTTATTTGAGTTTTTATTCAGATTTGGATACTGCTGCCCGAAGTATTTATTCTAATGTGGTTCTTGTTAACGGCAAACCCTATCACATTGTTTGGACAAGAAAATGGGGAGAAGCTTCAACAAAACTTTACATTAATGGAGTTTCGCAAACAGTTAACAATGATGGAGCTACTCGTGGGACAACATACACTGGATGGACTATTCCGATTTTTATCGGCGCGCAAAACACTGGGACTACATGCGGTGGAGCCCCGGAGAATTATTTTAAAGGAATAATTGATGAAGTAAAAATTTATAACAGAATTTTGAGTGCGGATGAAGTTTTGGCTGATTATAACTCTGCATTAAACGCAATGTATGTTTCCGTGCCTGTTCAATTAACCAACGAAACACCGGCTTTTTTGAGCGCGAAAATAAATTCTGATATTAATTATAATTTTGGTTCTGAAATTAGTTCTGCTGATACACAGTTTTTTGACCAAAATTTACTAGGTTTATTTCATTTCAATGATGACTTAGTTGATTCGAGTGGACATAGTAAGGACAGTACAGCCAATTCTTCTTCTTTTGCAAGTGGTTTGTGGGGCACTAATACAGTTTCTTTTGACGGGACAAATGATTACGTTGATTTGCCTGCTTTAGGAGGTAGTGCTAATGCTATTTCTTTTTGGGTAAAACCAAGCACCGCTATTGATAAGACGACCTCTTTTAAGATGCTACTTAACCAAACAGGCTCTGATGTGATTTATGCTACGTTAGGAAATGTTACTGGCGGGCTTGCTAATGAAACAATTGCGGTTTACAACACAAGTTTTAGTTATGTGGATAATTTTGTTATTCCTTCTGATACTTTTACAAATCTTGTTTTTAATTTAGAAGGAGGGTTTTATCACATTTATGTTAATGGTTTAGATTTAACAGCAGCAGCGGCAGCAACTGCTATAGGCAATAATGCTTTGAGTTTGGGCATAAGAAAAAGCTTAATGGATGGAGATTTTAGCGGAAGCATTGAAGAGTTTGCTGTTTGGGATAGAGCACTTACTGTGGCAGAAATAAAAGATTTGTATAGGAAAGGGATTTCAAAAATGGATTTGAATGTATATTCTTGCAATGATGCGAGTTGTTCTTCTATTGCTGGAACAAAGCAATTCACTAGTGTTGCGAATAATTCTTCTTTAAATATTTCTTCTCTTGCGAGCGCAAATTATGTGCGTTACGCTGTTGGTTTTGGAAAAGCAAATGGGTTTTCGGATCTTAATTATACAAATAATTACTTTTACACAGTTCCTTATCTAACTGATTTCAATTTGATTTATTCGGGTTAATTTCCGGCTGGTCTTAATTTGTTTTATGCGGGTTGATTTTTTATTTTAAAATAATTATAACTCGTTTTTCTAGTTGGTCTTTTATTTTACAATAAGTATAATTCTCTTTTCTAACGAGTTTCTTTGGATAAAGAACTATTTTAAACAAGAAATTCTTTAATTAATAGGGTTCTGTTAGGGTGTTTTTTTGTTAGTTAAAAGGGCGCAAACAACGATTGAAACGCTGATTATTCTTGGCGCAGCACTATTTATTTTGACTGCTTTAGTTGCTATTGTTTACAACCAACTTGAGTCGTCCTATGTTCAGGAACAACAACAATTAGCACTTAGTGCATTAGGTACTTTGGCAAAAGAAGCTGATGATACTTATTTTTTGGGCCCGGGAACAGTTAAGAGTGTAATAATTAATTTTCCTGAGTTAGTTGATTTGAATAAATCATATATTAGTGGAAAAGCCCTTGTCCTTAGTGTTAATAATTCTGATATTGTAAAAGATACGCGGGTTGAAGTTAGAGGGGTTTGGCCAAATAGTGGCGGTTCTTTTGTTTTTACTTTAACTGCTTTTGATGATTTTGTTTTAATATCAACTCAAAGAATTGGTGTTTCTCCGACACAAGTTGTGGAAAGCATTAAGCAAGGCAGTGCGCGGGATGTGAACATATTTTTAGCCAATAATACTACTGAGACAATTAATTATTTAGTTGATACAAATTTTCCTTTTACTGGAACAGGTGCGACATTATCTTCAAGTAGCGGAAGCATTTCTGTTAACGCGGGTGAAAGTTCCTACATTACTTTGACTTTGAGTTGTTCGCGAGAATCATTTGGTTCTTATTCTGGAGTGGTTACTTTTAGCGCGCAAGCTTCGTCCGATTCAAATATTTCTGTTCCAATAAATGTTGTTTGCTCTTCTTCCCAAACAAAATTAAGTATTTATCCTTCAACAAAAAATATTTACTCTTATCCTAACGAAACATTTAATGATTCTATTTTTATTTGTAATAATTCTTTAACAAATTTTTCTTATTCAAAATCATCAATTGTTGGCCCCATTTCTGATTATGTGTTGACAACTTTTTCTGAAAGCATTCCTGCAAATTCTTGCAAAACAGCTATACTGAATTTTAATGCTCCCGCTACTGAAGGAAGTTATAGCGGTTTATTAAATATTGAAGCTTCAGGGTTTGTTGCAACTGCTGATTTGAATTTAGTTGTTTCTTCTCTTTCAAATACTTTGGATGTGTATTGGAATAAGGCTTACTTTGCTTCTGATTCAAACAAAATTGTTGACGCAAATATAATTAATCTTGGCGCTTTTGTTGTTGTTGAAGAAGTAATGGTTTTATTCCTTAATGATATTAGTGATGCGAACGTAACTAATTTTTATGTTCGCGGAGTTGACAAAGCTCCTGCATCAACAAAAACGGGTTCGGGCGAATGGATTAATGTTACTGATTTTAATGTTGGTGCGCAAAAAAGTTATGATCTAAATATTGTTTTTGATGCTAATATTAATGATGACTCAGAAAAGTTCAGAGTTGTTTTCAAGTTAAGTAACGGACAATACTTGTGGTCACAAATCTTTGACCCGACAAGTACTGTTGTTGATAATTTGCAAAAACATTTTTCTGATTCTAATATTGGGGTGCAACCGATTTATCCTGCAGATGAAAATCTTGTTGGCTTGTGGCGTTTTAATGGAAGTGTTGATGATTCTGTCGGATCAGCCAATGGAACAAATTTTGGTTCTTCACTAATAACTTGTCTTTGGGGGAGTGAGTGTTACGATCATAACGGTTCTGGGAGTCATGTTCGTTTGACAAATGATTTGATTCCTTATTCTCAGAGTGAGTACGCTATAAGTACTTGGATTTATATTGATGGGGGGCAAGGAACCTATCGAGGGATACTTAACCAATATCCTGTGCATTATTTTGAGTTAACAAGTTCAAATACTGTTCGCTGTGGTGATTACAATACTACGCCGTCATTTAGTGGTGTGACATCTAATACTGTTTTTGAAACAAATAGGTGGTATCATATTGTTTGCACTGCGAACAAAACCACTTTGCAAAAAAAGATTTATGTAAATGGTGTGCTTGATAAATTAGATGTGATGAATGGCGGTGATTTTAGAAATTCAACTAGTTATTATCGGGTCGGTTGGGCTGAAATAGATAATCGCCCTTTTGATGGGAAAATAGAAGAATTTGCTTTGTGGAATAAAGCTCTTTCTCTTAATGAAGTTCAAGAAATTTATTCTATCGGCGCGGGAAAATATGATTTTAATACTCAAGGTACTTCTTCAGGATTAGCTTTGAAGGGAAGTCCTGGAAGTTATTTAAGTGATGGAAATTTTTATTCTCGTGTGTTTGATTTTAATGGAACAGTTGACCCGAACTCAATTTCTTGGACAACTTCATTTTCCGGAACCGCTTTGGGTTCAACAAAACTTGACCACACCGGGTTGTTGTCAAATTATAATTCTAGTTATTTTTCTTACAAATCTTCTGACAAAAATCATTGGACTGCTTCAGGTTCTTTGGACTGGAATGCAAAAGATTTTGGGAGTGAACTTAAGGGGGCAACTTATTCTGAAATTAGTTCGACGGACACAAGGTTTTTTGATCAAAATTTAATTGGCTTGTGGCATATGAATCTTAACACGCTTGATTCGAGTTCTTACCATAACGATGCGACAACAGCTGCTTTTAATGGTGATGAAAACACTTCTGGTTTGTGGGACACTAATGGTTTTTACTTTGACGGACTAAATGACCACTTAGAGGTAACAGATAATAATAATTTTGATTATTTGGGCGGAGAAATGACTTGGTCCATTTGGGTTAAGCCTGATTTAGATGAAAATGATGTTGGTTATTTGTTTTCAAAACCGTGGAACGCTGTCGGAGTGTATAATTATAGATTTCAATACACAGCAAATTTTGCATTGAGTGTAACTTTTGAAGGGGCAACCAGTTCGACTGTAACTTCTGATAATAATGTAATAAAGCCTGGTTACTGGAATCATGTTGTTTTGACAATTAATTCCTCAAGAAGAGTAAAAATGTATGTTAATGGTTTGATGGTTAAGTATGCTACTCAAGCAGTAACTAATTGGACGCCTGCAACTCTTCAAGAAATAAAACTCTCTATCGGGATGATTTACCCTTGGGGAAATAATCCTGCAGAATATACTTATTATTCTCTAAAAGGAAAAGTGGATGAAGCTGCTATTTGGAATAGAGAATTAACTCAATTAGAAATAATTGATCTTTACCGTTCGCAAATGGGTTCAGTGCTTGATGAAAATCTTGTTGGACTTTGGCACTTTAATAATAATTTAAATGATTCTTCCAGTTCTTTTAATTTAACAAACAGTGGAATAGATTACACAACAGGTTTGTGGGATACTAATGCGGGAAATTTTGACGGGGCAGATTATGCTTACGTTGCTGATAGTGCTGTGCTTGATAATAACACTAATAGTTTTACTTGGAGTTTTTGGGCGAAACACACAACAACTGCTTTGCAAAGAGTGTTGGCAAAATTTTATTATACCGGAGACAATTCAGGGTATGCCGCCTCTTTCAATTGGCCTTCTGCAGGAAATTTCACTTTTTGCATTTACTCAGGAACAGCGAGTTGTAATAATGGTGTTAGCACTACCGGCGGGGGGATAACAAATGATGGAAAGTGGCATATGAATACTGCTGTTGTTGACAGAGAAAAGAATACACTTACAATTTATGTTGACGGAACTTATATTACTGCGGGAAGCATTGCAGGAATTGGCGGACTTAATACAAGTGATGATTTGTATATTGGAAAACACAGGACTCTCGGAAATAATTATACTGGCTTAATGGATGATTTGTCTTTGTGGGCACGTGCTCTTTCTCCTAATGAAGTTAAAGCAATGTATGAATCTCAAAAAGGGAAGTGGCTTGACCCTAACTTGGTTTTTTATTACAAACTTGACTCGAGCAGTGGTTCTAATGTTATTGATTCTGCTCGGGCAATTAATGGTACGCTAGCTGCAAGTACTAATCTTAACGCTACTGGGATGTGGGATTCTAATGCTTTGAATTGTGGAACTACAAGCAATGCTTATTATATAACAACTGCTGATAGGGCTGAGCTAAAAGTTATTGGTGATCAAACAATTAGGATGTGGATTCATCCAACAAATGTTGCTGCGGGCAGAGAAAATCCTTACAATAAAGCTTATGGCGGGGAAGGAACACTAACGCAGGAAACAAACGGGAGTATGAGTTATTATTATGGTACAGGCGGAGGAAATGCAAGTCCTTACCAAGGGTTTGGAACTACTGCGGGCGCTATACAAAATAATGTTTGGACTTACATTGCAATTGTTAGAAATTTGAGCGGGACTAGTACACTGACGTGGTATGTTAATGGGGTTCAAAATAATTCCGCGGGTGCAAGTTATGCTGCTGCTGTTGCAAGTGCAGGCCCTATTTATATTGGCACAGGATATAGTGTTGCTTACTCAGGGTATATTGACGAGGTCGCTGAATGGAACAGAGCTTTGAGCGCAACAGAAATTCTTGCTGATTATAATAGGTTTGCAAATTCAAAGTTTGTTCAAAATAATCCAGTTGCAGTTGATTATAATTCTCTTCGAACTTTAATAAAAGTGAATTCTGACACAAATTATAATTTTGGTTCTGAAATTAGTTCTGCGGATACAAAGTTTTTTGATCAGAACCTAATTGGTTTGTGGCATTTGAATGGTGATGTTATTGATTCCAGCGGCAATGGGTATAATGGTACTTTGTACAACGCTTCTGTTTCAAGTGGTTTGTGGGACACCAATGCTTATTCATTTGATGGGTCCGGGGATTATATTGATTTAGGGGCTTCTCTCAACAGTACTTTTTCAACAGCAAAACCTTTCTCAGTAAATCTTTGGTTTAAAGCAACCACTTCTGCAACAGATACTGCTTTGTTTTCTAATGCGGATTGGAGTTCTCCTTACACTGGTTTTGAAATTAATTTACTAACTGCCGGCACTTTGAGAGTTGATTTTGTTCAAACTATTTCAGGCAACAAACTTATTCGGGAAACAACAAACACTAGTTTGAGAACCAATACTTGGAACAATCTTGTAGTAACTTACGATGGGGCGTATAGTTCTAATGGACTTAAAATTTTTGTAAATGGTATTGAACAAGTTACTACGGTCGCATTTAATGGTATTGATGGTGCTGCGATAAGTGTAACTCCTCTAGAAATTGGGTCGAGAGATGTAACAAATATCCCTTTTACCGGAAAAATAGAGGAAGTTGCTGTTTGGAACCGTGCGCTTTCTAATAATGAGATTGTGGATTTGTACAGGAAAGGGGTTTCCAGATTGGATTTGAATATTTATTCATGCAATGATGCTGGGTGTACTTCAAAAAGACAAAGTGGTTATATTTCAAATGCAAAAAATAATTATTTATATGACACTAATTTAGTGAATGGAAAATACTTTGGTTTTGATGCTTACTTTTTGCCTTACAGTTATAGTGACTTTTCTCTTGCAGGAAATTATTATGTTAATTCTTTTGTAAAAGATTTTAATGTTGGTTACAGTTATGTTGATGAAAATCTTTCGATGAGGACAAGTTCTAACGGAGTAACTTGGGGGGATTGGAATTATTTAACAACAAGTCCGCTTGCTTTGTTGGATGAAGCGGTAAAGTACTTCCAGTACAAAATGCATTTGCGTAGTAACAACCCAAACGCAACTCCTTTACTTAGTGATGTTAATTTAGTTTATACGCGATAAGGTAGTTAGTGGTATTGTATGGGAAACAAAATTCAAAGCAAAGGTCTTTTTTCAAAGATTAAAAAAAATAGCAAAGCGCAAGTAAGTATGGAGTTTATGATTAGCATAATTATTGTCTTGGCTGTTTTTGTTGTTGGCATGGGGATAATGCAGGACAGGTTTAATTACAATGTTTCTTCTTCAAATAAAAGTAATGCAGAACTAACTGCGTATAGGTTTGCAAGAAGCATTAATTCAGTTTATTTGCTTGATGATGGCGCTTGTTTAAGCGACACAATTTTTTGGGAAGGTTATGGAAAAAGTATTTCTTTTGGAGAAAGATCTGTGGATGTTTATTTTTCTGGTGGTTTTTTTGGGGCTAATGTGGTTACAAAAAATGTGTCGTGGAACATTTCAGATATTAATGGAGTTATTTATTTTCACAAAACAAATGGTTACATTGACATAAATTACGACGGTGGTTCTTGTTGAGTAAAAAAAATATTTTTGCAAATATTTTTCCAAGAAAGATTGATGAAAGAGGTCAGTTCTTTTCCCCTGATGTAATAATTGCTGTCGGCATATTTATTTTTGGTTTGGTTCTTTTCTTTTCCGCAAGCAATGCCGTTTTTGCTCAAGCGAATTTGATTAATGAACGTAGATCAATAGATGAAGCAATTCACCCAATTCTTGATTCTTTAATTTTATCACAAGGTACTCCAAAAAATTGGGAAACAAAAAGTATTGGCGATATTAATTCAATTGGTTTAGTTTGGACAAATAATTGCCTTGACGCGGATAAATTAATGACTTTCAAAGGGTTGCTTGATAATTCTTATACTGCGACAAAACAAGTGTTGGGCATTGGTTCTTATGATATTTATTTTGAGGTTGCAGACAATAAGGGCAATATATTGCAATTAAACGGAGTTGATTTAAATTCAGGGATAATTGTTGATACTCCGAAACAAAGACTTTCTTATCAAAGGATGGTTTGTTTTAATAATAGTGAATATGTTTTTGAAACCGTGGTTTCTTTTGAGGGTTAATTTTTTGGGATTAATTATTTTTATATTGGTGTAAAATGATGGTAAAAAAAGAGTTGTCAAGAAAGTTTTTGCACAAAGAGCGTTTCGCTCAGAAAGGATTTTTAATTACAGTGGACGCTTTTTTGAGCGTTACTTTGATGCTTTTACTAATAACCGCTTCTTTGTTTTATCTTTCGCAAGCAAAAGTTGATTCGTGGAATACTGTTGATTTAAAATCCGCTGTAACTGATTTGTCAACTATTTTAGAAAAAAATCTTGTTTTTGAGGATTCAATAAAGCAAAGCTCTTCCGAGCTACTACTTGAAAAGTTAAATAATTCTTCTTCAAAGTATTGTTTTTCCACAACAATATATAATTCAAGTTTATCTATTTTTATGTCCGCGGTAAAAACGGGTTGTACAAAAAATTCAGAAGAAATTCTTTCTACTGAAAGGGTTATTGTGGTTAATTCTTCTGGAACAATTTCTTTTTATGTTGCAAGAATTGATGGGTGGTTTAAGTGAAGCAAAGAAATTATTTAATTAAAGGAGGCCTTTTTGGGAAGAATAAATCAAAAGGTTTTTTGTTCACCATTTCGGTTATTCTTTTTGCTTCCACTCTAGTTTTTTTTGCCCAATCCTTTTCGATAACAAATAATCTCGTGGAAAATACTGTTTTTTCAAAATTTTCCCCCATGCAAGTAGTTCAGTTAGGGGATGATTTAGCTTTTGATTTTTTAAGAATTTCAGAACTAGCTCTTGATGTTAATTATGCCTCTTCTTCGAAAGTTTCTATTTCAGGGACAATTAATCCCCCAAGTACTTTGGCTACGGATTTTGATAATTATTCTTATTTTTTGTCAGATACTTTTTTCCCTAGGGGGGCGGGTACGGAAACTCTTAATTTGTCAAATACTTCCGACGGGGACATTGAGTTATTTTTTGGCTCTGTTCTTGAATTTGACTATAATTATGATGTTAATGCAATTTATCTTGTGAATCTTGTGGATGCAGAAATGAGTGAAATTGATTTGAACTTTTTCTCGAGCGGGAGTATTGTGGATTATTCTTGGTCTGAATCTGCGGGATCAATGGTTGTTGACATAAATTATTATGATGATACTAATTATTTGCATTTTACAAAGAGTTTTGATCCCGAAGCCGAATCAACTCTTACAATAAATTACGCTGATGGCTCTGTAATTATTTACTTTGGACTAGTTAACAGTACTAACAGTTCTTTTGCTATTGAGTCATCAACCCCAAATAAAATTGATTATTCTTTTGATTCTTTTTTTGCCGGGACTTACTTAATGACCCCAATTAGAGCTAACGCTTTGTTTAGTTATTCTCGAACAGGAATTAATTATTCAAATGATCTTGTTTTGGTTAAATAATTGGTTTTTTTTTGTTTTTGATTATTCAAATGATCTTGTTTTGGTTAAAATGGCTTTTTGTTTTAATTAAACAATTAATTTTCTTTTTCACTTTTGTCGCAAAAAAGTAAGTATTAAATACATTTACGCCCTATTACTTTAGATTCTTATGGTTGATTTGGTTTTGACTGTTACTGAGATAGTTAATCAGGCAGCTCCTTCAGTTGTTTTAGCTATTGTTTTGCTTGTAATTGGTTACATTATTGGTTGGTTAGCAAAATTTGTCATAGTTAATGTTGTTCGAATAATTGGGGTCGATGACTGGTTTGAGCATCAGCATTTATTAGCGGCTGTAGGCAACAAGGATCTTTCAGAAATAATTGGTTCTATTGTCAAGTGGTATATTTTCTTTATTTTCCTAAAACAAGCTTTTGAGATAATTAATTTGGCTACTCTTAATGAGTTTGTTGGTTTTTGGATTAACCTTGCTTTGGCACTAATAGCGGCTATTGTTGTTGTTATTATTGGGCTAATTATTGGCAGGTATGCTAGAAACGCTATTGATGCTTCTAAGAGTTCTTTGAAAAAATTTGTTGGGTTGGCTGTTGAGTTAATGATTGTTTATGTTGCTTTTGTTATGGGGATAAGACTTATTGGTTTGCCCGCTCAATTGCTTGAATGGACCTTTTTAATAGCTTTTGGTGGGGTAGTTCTTGCTGCTAGTTTAGTTGTCGGTTTAGGGTTTGGTTTGGCTCTAAAGGATGATGCCAAGCAAATAGTGAAAGAACTAAGAAAAAAGAAGTAACTATCTTTTTGTGTTTTTTTCTGCATTCTGTCCCCTTTTTAATTTTTTAGGTCGGGTATTATTTCATGAGTAGAAGGGATTTAGCCATACTTCCAGCTTTTCGCTGATTTTTATATGGTTGCCCCAAAAACTCACTTTTTTAAATACTCATTTTCTTTCTTTAATAATAAAGGAGTGATTTGTGCATAATGGGCGATTAGCTCAGCCTGGTTAGAGCATTAGTCTTATACACTAGGGGTCAGCGGTCCGAATCCGCTATCGCCCACTTTTGTGCACGCAAAAAAAATTTGGAAAGCAAAGAAAGTTTGGGAAGTTTAGAAAATAAGGAAATTTTGAAAGTTTGTGATTGGGATGACAGAAAATATTAAAGCATTTACCCGCGCGGAGGAAGAAAAAATCCGCGAGTTCTGGGAAAAAGAAAAAATAAAAGATAAAGTGCAAAAAAAATCTGCTAAGGGAAAACAAACTTTTTATTTCATGGATGGTCCGCCCTATGCGACAGGTCACATTCACATGGGTACTGGATTAAACAAAATAATGAAGGATTGTGCGATTAGAAGTCAAAGAATGCAGGGCAAAAAAATATTTGATAGGCCGGGTTTTGATACCCACGGGGTTCCTATTGAGAGCAAGGTAGAAAAAAAACTTGGGTTTAAAACAAAAAAAGATATTGAGGATTATGGTGTTGAGAAATTTATTAAAGAGTGCAAATCTTTCGCTACAGAATTTGTCGGAACAATGGCAAATGAGTTTGACAACTTAGGCGACTGGATGCCTTATTCTGATCCTTACCTTACTTTAACGAATGAATATATTGAAGCGATTTGGTTTGCTTTCAAAAAAGCGGATGAGAAAAAATTACTTTACTTGGGAAAGTACCCTGTCCACGTTTGTCCGCACTGCGCAACAGCAGTTGCTTTTAACGAAATTGTTTATACCAAATTAGCCGATAATGCGATTTTTGTTAAACTAAAAGTTGCTGACAAAAAGTACAAAGACACTTTTTTGGTTGTTTGGACAACAACGCCATGGACTTTGCCTGCTAATACCGGGGTTATGGTTCATCCGACTTATGAATATGCTTTTGCAAAAATGAGTAACGGCGAAACTTGGGTTGTTGCGAAAGAAAAATTGCAGGAATTAATGGATATTGTTGAAGCTGGGTATAATATTGAAAAAGTTGTGAAAGGAAAAGAGCTTGAAGGGATGAAGTATGATCCTTTATTTGTCGGGGTTGCGAGCGAAGAAGAAAAAGAAAAAGGTTTTAGAGTAATTTTGAGTGATAGGTATGTTACACTTGATGTTGGTTCTGGTTTAGTACACACCGCTCCTGGGCATGGAAAAGAAGATTTTGAAGCGGGAACAAAAGCCGGATTGCCTGCAATAAGTCCTGTAAATATTGATGGAACTTTTACTGATGCAGTAAAAAAATATGCTGGAAAGCAAGCTCGAGAAACTAATTCCGAAATTATTGAAGAACTTGAATCGCGAAATTTAATTCCTTACAAGCACTCTTATACTCACGATTATCCTTTGTGTTGGAGATGCGACAGTCCCTTACTAATGATTTCTCTTCCGCAGTGGTTTTTAAAAGTTTCAGAGATTAGAGGAAAAATGCTAAAAGATAATGAAACAGTTAATTGGGTTCCTTCTTGGATGAATGACCGAATGAAGAATTGGATAGAAAATTTAAGTGATTGGCCTGTTTCAAGAGCGCGTTATTGGGGTTCTCCTCTTCCAATTTGGACTTGTTCGTGCGGAGAAAGAAAAGTTATTGGAAGTATGGGAGAATTAATGAAAGAGGCTAATTTGAAAAAAGAAGTTGAGTTGCATAAACCATATATTGATGAAGTGAAAATAAAATGCAAGTGCGGCAAAAGCATGTCTCGTGTTCCTGAGGTGCTTGATGTTTGGTTTGATGCTGGAGTATCAAGCTGGGCAAATTTGGGTTATCCAAAAAATAAAAAACTTTTTGAAGAGTTCTGGCCCGCTGATTTAAATATTGAAATGACTGAACAAGTACGCGGATGGTGGAACTCACAAGCAATTTTGTCCACAATTTGTTTTGATAAGTTACCTTACAAATCAGTTTCTGTTCACGGAATGGTTCTTGACTTGGGTAAACAAAAAATGTCAAAAAGCAGAGGGAATATCACAACCCCTAATGATATTATTGCTGAATATAATCGGGATTATTTGAGATGTTATTTGTTACAGCAAAGTAGAGGAACCGATTTTGCTTTTGACACAAAAGGGGTAAAAGAATTTAATTCATTTTTTAACACTTTAACAAATTCTTTGAACTATTGCAAGATGTATATGAACATTAATTTAGTTGATGAAATTGAGGTTTCAAAAACTTTGCTTGCTGAAGATAAATGGTTTTTGAGCAAAACCGCTGAATTGTCGGAAAAGTGTTTGAGCGCTTATAATGGTTATGAATTTTATAAAGCGCTTTTAGCAATACAAGAATTTGTGGACAAAGTGTTTTCTCGAGGGTATTTGCAGTTAGTTAGGCAAAGAAAAGGCACAAAAACGCAAGGCCAAATTGATGAAACTTTATCCGTTGCAATTTCTGTTCTTTTGAGATTATTTGCCCCTATCGCTCCGCACGCTTCTGAGTATTATTATTTGGAACTTGGCGGAAAAGAAAGTGTGCATGAACACAATTTCTTGGACCTTTCTAAGTTACGGGACGAGGATATTGAAAAAGAATTTTCTTTTGTTGAATTAGTTGTTCAAAGTTCTTTAGCTCTTCGTTCTGAGCAAAAATTAAGATTGCGTTGGCAGTTAGAAGAATTAGTTGTTGAATCAGAAAGTAAAGTTGAAAATCTTGCTGAAGTTTTAGCGAGAATGGTTAATGTCCAAAAAATTTCTTTTGAAAAAGTAAAAGAATCAAGAGGTTTTGTTGTAAAAGAAATTGATGCAAAAACAAAAATCGCTTTAAAAATTTCTGCAAGTGCTGAGCTTAAAGAAGAGTGGGAACTAAGTGAGCTTATGCGTGCAATTCAGGATGCAAGAAAAAAATCAGGTTTATTAACTGGCCAAAAAGTTGTTGTGGAAATTGATTGCTCTAATGCGAAATTTATTGAACGCAATAAAAAGAAAATTGAAGAAAAAACATCTTCTGAAATAAAATTAGTATCTGGTTTGAAAAAAGAGAAATTAGTTGAAATTGAAGCTGGCTTTGAGATAAAGAAATAAACCTTTTTTTGGAAAAAAAGCAAGTCTTTCAAATAAATTGAAAAGTAAGTTTTTTCAAGTAAAAAGGAATTTTGCCCTTATTTTGAGAAGCTCTTTTTTAGTTCAATATTTGTATTACGAGTAGCGCAATAATAAATATTGCTATTATTCCTACGATAAAATAGGGGTTTAATTGTGGGCTTTTTGAATCCGCATCAAAGAATCGCATTATCCCTATTGCTGAGCTTGGTCCGCCCCCAGCGTCATTTCTGTTTTTAACAAATTTAACCATTTTTTATCCCACCACAATCTTAATATATTCTCAAACATTAGTTATTAATATACAAGAATATAATATAGTAATTTGAGAGTCTTTAAAAAAGTAGTGTTTTTGGTGTTGTAATGGAACTAAATGTTGATAAATTTGATATGCCTTTTAAGATTCTTGGCTTAATTGTTTTAATTGCCGCTTTTTTGATGCTTGCAACCTGGCTTGGTTTGGTTAAGTGCGGAACAATTCCTTATTGGTGCGATGCTTACGAATTTGTTTTGGGGGCTCCAAGAGTTGGAATTGTTTATGGGGACAGCGGTTTAGGGGACCCGGAAAAATTAAAGGAACAATTATTGCTGCCTAATGGGGTTAATGCCAAAGCAGTTGATTTAATTTATGTTGATAGAATTTCTTTAGGTAATTTAAAAAATTATAAATTAATTATTGTCGAGAAAGCAAGGGTTCTTTCCGCGGATCAATTAGCTATGTTTATGGATTATGCTAACCAAGGGGGAAGACTTGTTTGGGTTGCCGATTCTGGGGTTGAGAGGGGATTTGGAGAAATAACTGATTTTTCTGATATTAATGAATTAAAAAAATTTACAAGCAATCCTTGGTTTAGAGTAAAAGAAGCAGAAACAGATGCGTATAGTGTAATTGCTTTTGATGAGTTTTTGGGCTTAAGATATTTTGGAAATTATTGTTCAGTAAAAACTTGTAATGATGTAAATTTTATGGTCGGAACTCTCATTACAGAAAACACCGGGGACCACCCATTAATTTTTGGTTTAAAACCAGCTTTAGAAATGAGAATTTCGAAAGAAAAAGATTTTGCTGTGGTAAAACAATTTGCTAATTCGTCAAACAGTAATATGGTTTGGACACTTGATTTTCATTCAGTTATCAAAACAGATGCGGGTGATTTAGGGAGAGTTGTTCCAATAATTGCTACTTCAAACACAGGGGAAAGAGTTGCTTACTATGCCTACCCTCCTGAATACTTTGCGACAGAAATGGGTTATTATTCAGTGATAAAAAGAATGTATTTAGGAATGCTTGGAAAGTAAATTTGTTTTGGGAAAGTGTCAAGCAAAGTTTATTAAGGGCAAAAGTGTTTTATTTTTAGGTTATTGGTGGTTTTGAACAAAAACGAAACTATTAAAAACTTAAGAAAAGGATATTATATTAACCAGTTAACTAGGTTAAATGAAAAAGAGGGTGAATTTTGATGTATCCGGATGATGGTGGGGCAGACCAAGCAGCTCCTTTAGGAGGCGTTGCTAGAAGGTTTAACCTCGAGGGGCTAATACCTTTGATTCTATTAGTAATTATTGGTGTTGCGTCTTTAAACTATTTTGGAGTAATAGATGTTCCTTACTTGCCTAAAGGCAGTGGTCATCTCCAAGTATTGTTAATTGGAGAACCATCTTTGGGTGAAAAGGTTGTTTTAGATAATTTAGCATATACATTAAACTATAGAGTGCGCGACGCATCAACTTTTGGTAACGGCGCTGCAGAAGAATTGCATCAATATGATATAGTAATTCTTGATCAAAGTAATTCTGCTGATAAGAGCGTAACTGTTGCTCTTGGTGAAGCAATTAAAAAATATGTTGAAAAAGGCGGAAAACTAATTGTAGTATTAAACTCAGGAATATACCAAAGCGTTGGCTTAATGGGCATGACATCAACTGATGTTGTTGGCTGGAAAGCAACTTTCGGTAATAATTCCTGCTGAGTGTGTTTTAGGTTCTGATATGGTTCCTACTTGCGCTTCAGGAAGAGAAATGACTGCGGTTGGTAGAATTTATAGACAGGATTATGATCATCCAATAATGCTAGGTATTGAAGTTAGTCCTCCTGCTGGAGAAATTCCTTATGCGTTAAGGACATTAGCTATCCAAGCAGATGAAGGGGCTAGAACAATTGCTTACATTAAGGCTGAGAATACTCCTCAAACATTCCCCGCAATCCTAGAAAAGAAAACCTTGATTGGGGACGTAATATACTTTAATTACGATCCTGGCCTAACTCCAGGTGTGCTTGTTAACACAATAAAGTACTTAAGGTAAGTTAATTGAGAAGCGCCTAAAAAGCGCTTCCACCCTCTTTTTTTTACTTGCCCTTTAGGGTTTTTCTTTTTTTAATTTTTTTATTAATTGATTTATCTTTGGGTGTTCTCTTAATAATTTTTTGTCTTTTCTTGTGTCTTTTTCGAATGGGGGCATTTTTTTCTTTCTTTATTTTTTATTTCGATTTTTCACTCTTTAAGTGGGTTTAAAAATATTTTTAGTGAGAATTTGTATACAATTATTTCTTGGAGGAATCAATCATGGCAGAAAAAAAAGAACCAAAGGAAACAAAATCTGAAGTTAAAGGGACAAAAGAGGCAAAGGAAACAAAAACTGAAATCAAGGAAACAAAAGTATCAGCGCAGCAAAACGCGTCGACAGAAATGCAGGGAAGTTATGTTTTTGTTGGAAAAAAGAGCGCAATGGCTTATGTGTTGGCTGTTGTTACTCAATTCGGTATGGGTGCTAATGAGGTAACTATCAAGGCAAGAGGAAAATCAATTTCCCGCGCAGTTGATGTTGCTGAAATAGTTCGAAGCAAATCTCCTGAAATTAAGCAAAAAAACATTATTACTTCTACTGAAGACGTTTTGACTATGGACGGCAGACCACTAAAAGTTTCTGCAATTGAAATAGTTATGAAGAAATAAAATATCTTTTAAAAAAGTTTTGGGTTGGTTTTGCCAACCCTCTCTTTTATTTTTCAATTCCTAATTTTTATTTGACATTTTTTATTTAGGTTTGTTCTTTTGAAATTTTTGTATTTTTATTTGTTTATTATTAATTTTTTTCCGCATTTTCCGCTCTTTTTATCGTTTCATTTTTCTTTGAAAAGAATTTAATTGCTTCAGCTAGTTCTTTGTGCGTTTTTGCGTATTTTTCTATAGATATTTTTTTCTGGTACGCTTCGCATGCTTGTACTAGTGCTTTTGCTCCTGCTTGGGTTCCTTTTGGATGTGCGTGGCATCCTGCCCCCATGGTTGTAATAAAGTCAACATTACCCATTACGTCAATAAATGGTTTTAGTAGTGTTGGGTTTAATCCTCCGGAAATTATGGGGCAGCATTTTTTTACTCCGCGCCAATCATCACTTTGTAAAATAACATGGTGGACGTGATCCTGGTGAGCTATTCTTATTGCATCAGCATCTTTTTGTGGAATTTTTCCCCAGCTTTGAGTAAAAAAGTGGCCTTTCTCTAATATCCCTAATATGTTGTGCGCTGCAACAACATCTTCTTTTGGACTACCCGCCATTTTTCCTACTCCTGCAGTTCCGGTGTGAATTCCGCTTGTTCCAGCAAGTCTAGCAAATTTTGACAAAACCAAAACCGAACACCCTATTGGATTTTCTTCTCTTGTGAATGCTCCGTGTCCCGCTCTATGAAAATGAATGAACACATTAGGGTAGTGTCTTCTTAGTGTTTGTACAGCCATCCATCCTGCAGTTATTCCATCAATTAAAAAAGCATAACTTCCTTTTTCAAATCCAGCATTAATTATCATTTCACATCTTGCTATCATTGTGTCAAAATCAGGGGAGGATACATTGAATGAATGTACTTTCTTTTTTCCTGTTTCCGCCACTGCTTTGTCCATTGCTTTTTTTACATGTTCAACCATTTTATCGTAAGGACAGAAGTCTTGGTTTGCTTGTGGCTCATCATTTTTAACAAAATCTCCCCCACCTTTCCAAAAATCATAACATACTTCAGCATATTCGGCTGAAGTTAAACCCATTTTTGGTTTTACTATTGTTCCAAGGATTGGTCTTCCATAAACTCCTAAATATTTTCGCATATCATCAAGCGTGTAACTTGGTCCGTCATATTGTTCAAGCATTGCTGGAGGAAACCAAACATCAATTAATTTTAGTGCGCTAACTTCTTTCATTCCTAAAACATTTCCTATAATGTAAGTCAAAATATTTTGTACATTTCCGTCTCTGTCAAATAATCTCCAAGGGTAAGCAATCCACACAAGATTTTTTTTCAAATCAACTTGGTAAACTAATGCATTCATTTCTCTTGAAAATGGTGTTTCTGTTTGGACAGCAAAATTTGTTCCTGTTGAACTTTCTGCGGAAACCTCTGCTGCGGCTTGCATAATGTTCAAATTTTTTCCAGGAACTAAATGAAATATCCCTAACATATATTCTCCATTTTTTGGGTTTTTTAGATTAAGATTAATGTAAGCCGCTTGATGAGAATTAAGTGATTTAATTAAAGCACTCATTGTTCCTCCTCTTTTTGCAGGACTCGCTTTTTTCATTTTTTTAATCATCTTTTTACTTTTAATTATTCTTTTATTTTTGATTATTTTTTTCTTTGCCAAAAAACCACCTTTTTTAGAGAAACTTCTTTCTAAAAGATAGGTTTTTTTTCTTTAAATACTTGATGCTTTTTTTCTTAGTGGCATTTTTCTTCTTTTTTGTATTTTTGCGGCTTTTACACGTCTCCAATACCTTTAAAAGGAGTTATGAATATATATTCATTATGTTCTGGGTGAGTATTCAGAACAAATAAATTTGAAAAGGAGGCGAAAAATATGCCAAGAGGAGATAAAACAGGGCCTAGAGGAAAGGGACCAAAAACAGGAAGAAAAAAAGGAAAATGCAAGTAAATTAATCTTGAATAAAATAATTAATTAAATTAAAAAGGAGGCGAAAAATATGCCAAGAGGAGATAAAACAGGCCCAGTAGGAGCCGGACCAATGACTGGAAAATCAATGGGTTTTTGCACAGGGTATAATACACCTGGTTGCATGAATCATTGTTTTGGAAAAGAAGTTGGACAAGGCTTTGAAAGAGGTTTTGGAAGAGGATTTGGACAAGGTTCTGAAAAAGAATTTGGACAATGTTCCACAAGAGGTTTTGGAAAAGGATTGGGTGGAGGTTTTGGACAAGGTTTTGGAAAAAGATTTTGGACAACCCCGCAAGAAATGGTTCAATCAACTAAAGAGGTTCAAGAAAATAAAGAACCTAACAAAAAAGAACTTTTAAAAGAATTAAAAGCTGAAAAAGCGGAAATAGATAAAGCTATTAAGAAGCTTGAACAAAAAAAGAAATAATAACAGGTGATTAAATGGTTCGACCAAGAATTCCAAGAATGATTAGTTTCGAGCCAGGAGCAACTTATTTCAAGCCCGCAGGGATTCCTTTGCGTGTACTTGAAGAGGTTGTTCTTTCTTTTGAAGAGGCAGAAAGTCTTCGTCTTAAAGAGGTTGAAGGGCTAAGCCAAACTGATGCTGCAAAAAAAATGCATATTTCACAACCAACTTTTTTTAGGGTGCTTTCAATTGCGAGAAAAAAAGTTGCAGAAGCAATTATTAAGGGGAAAGCAATAAAATTACAAAGTGAAAAAAAATGAGTAAATCGATTCTGAAAAATATTTTTGCGCTTGTTTTTTTAATTTTTTTAATCAACGCTGTTTTTGCGGAACAAACAACTTGTATTTATTTTTTTTATGGTAATGGCTGTCCACACTGTGGAAAAGTAGAGCCTTTTATTGAAGAACTTGAATCAAAATATTCTTTTCTTGAAGTAAAAAAATTTGAGATATACAATGACAGAGAAAATTCTATTTTATTGAATAATTATTTTATTGATTTTAATGTTCCGGTGGAGCAAAGAGGGGTTCCTGTTGTTTTTATTGCAGAAAAATATCTTGCTAGTGACGGCCCTATTTTAGATAATTTGGAAAATGATATTTTTGAAAATATTGGTGCTGTTTGTCTTGAAATAGATGCCAACACTTTTTCTTCACAAAGTTCTTCGGATAAATTAAGTGAATTATCTTTGTTAACTATTGTTGGCGCAGCGTTTGTTGATTCAATTAATCCTTGCGCTATTGCTGTTCTCCTTATTTTGCTCGGAGCATTGATGGTTTCTGGTGACAAAAAAAGAGCATTGAAAGCAGGGATTGCTTTTACTGTTTCAATTTATATTGCTTATTTTTTATTTGGTTTGGGTTTGTTTTCTGCTTTGCAAATAAGCGGTTTGTCTTTTTGGTTTTTCAAAATAATTGGTGTAGTTGCGATAATTATTGGTTTAGCTAATATCAAGGATTACTTTTGGTACGGTGGTGGCGGTTTTGTAATGGAGGTTCCTCGCTCTTGGAGGCCTTCTCTAAAAAAAATGCTTTCAGGAATAACTTCTCCTTTCGGAGCTTTTTTGGCCGGTTTTGTTGTTTGCTTGTTTGAATTGCCTTGCACAGGCGGACCATATATAGTGATTTTAGGTTTACTTGCGGAGAGAATGACTGCTATTTCTGCAATTCCTTTACTTGCGTTATATAACTTAGTTTTTGTTCTTCCTTTGGTGGTTATTACTTTCGCGATTTATTTTGGTTTTGCTAGCACAGAAAATACTAATGAGTGGAAAGAAAAAAATATTAGAAAATTGCACTTAGTTGCCGGGATAATAATGCTTATTTTGGGGATAGCAATAACTACAGGAATAATTTGATTTTGGTTATTATCTGTTTGAGTGTATTTTGTTTCCAGAGGCAGATTTATTAACCAGAAAAATCACTAATTTTGGTAGTTTTTTAGCTGTTTGGATTCCCAAGTTTTGGAAAAAATTTGGTTTTCTTTTATTAAGAAGGAACCTTTATATATATCATGACTCATCATGATATTACTATGATTAATCATGATGACTCATACGATGCTCAGAAGTTACTAAATGACCTTGACGCGGTTAAGCGTATTTCTCCTGATTTTAGTAACTTGTCGCTAGATATGCAGGAAGTCATGAAAGAATCAAGTAATCCAGCGTTCTTAGCAGCTCTATTATTTAAGCTCACCAAAGAAAGGGAAGAAACTAATGAAATTTTGCGAAGACTTGAGCAAAAATTCGCAAAAGTACAAGAACTTTTACAAACAAAACAAGGAGTTTCCTTTACCCCAACACACGAGGAAACAGTTCTTGCAGAACCTGACCAGCACATAATGCACATAGTTGATCAGTTCGGTTCGGTTTCTGCAATTGATATTCAAACTCGATTAGCCTATAAGAATCCGAACGCAGCCTCACAAAGGCTGTGTAACTTAGTGAGACAAGGTCACTTGAAGCGGGTGCGCTCCGGAAAAAAAGTAATGTTCATGCGCCAACACCCAACCCCAAGCGTAGAATCTACTTCTAACGGGACAACTCGTTAAAGTGACCGTCTCCCTTTGCCTGCACTTTTTCTTTTCTGTGAAAAGAAAACCTGCACTAAAAGAAAAGGCTTTTGGTTGTTACTCAATTATTTTATTTTCTTTTTTCAATTTTTTTCCCCGCTTAGTAATTATTATATACTCCTAATTCCTTTTTCATTCAGGTGTTTATTTGCAACAAGACTTTACTCACGAACCTGCTGTTCTTGGAAGAGATTTAAATGATTTAGAAAAATATGGTTCGCAGGGCTGTGCTTATCTTGGAAAAGTAGTTATGAGTTCAGGCGAAAGACCTGTTCTTGGGAGAAAAGTTTTGGTGGATGTTTCTCGCCCCCACTTAATGCTTATTTGCGGAAAACGCGGGGGAGGAAAATGCGTTGCGGGGGATACAGAAATTCTTCTTGAAGACGGCTCTTTAGTTCAAATAAAAGATTTAAAAAATAATTCTGGAAAAGTTGTTGCTCTGAATGAATCTTTCAAACTCGGGGTTGAAGAAAAAGATGCTTTTTTTGAGCGTGAAGTGGATAAAGTTTTAAAAATAAAAACAAGTACTGGTAGAGAAATTACTTTAACTCCTGAGCACCCATTATTTACAATTAATGGTTGGAAACCCGTATCTGAATTATCTATTGGCAAAAGAATTGCGGTTCCAAGAAAACTTGGTTATTTTGGAGACAATTTTATGTCTGAATCTCAAGTAAAATTATTGGCTTATCTTACAACCGAAGGGCATACTGTGAGAAAAGCTGTTTGGTTTACAAATTTTGATAAAAAAATACAAAATGATTTCAAAGTTGCTGTAAAAGATTTTGACGAAAGACTTGTTGTTAAAAAAATGAAAAATTCTGAAGGACAGTTCAGAGTAGTAAATTCTAATCCTTTGCTAGTAATAAAAAATGCTGTTAGGGAAAAAGGAAAATTTGCTAAAGGCACATCATTTGAGCACATGAATTATTTAAGGGACTGGTTGATTGGCCTTGGGGTTTATGGAAAACTTGCTATAGAAAAAGAACTTCCTAAAGAAGTTTTTTCTTTGAATGAGCAAAAAACAGCGTTATTGTTGAATAGAATGTTTTCTTGTGATGGCACTATTTGGAAAGAAGAGAATAGGTTTCGTATTGGCTACGCATCTAGTTCAAAGATTTTAATAAAACAAGTACAGCATCTTTTACTAAAATTTGGGGTTATTTCAACACTTAGACAAAAAAGAATGTTTTTTAATGAAAAAGAATTTGTTTCATTTGAATTAATAATTGAAGGAATCTTTTGTAAAGAATTTTCTGACAGGATTGGTTTTTTTGGGGAAAAAGAGTTGCGGCAAAAAGAAATGCAGTTACTTTTTTCTAGCAGAAAATTTAATGCTAATAAAGATACTATTCCTAAAGAGGTCTGGGATTATTATACTCCGGGCAATTGGGCTAGTGTTGGAAGAAAACTTGGGTACAAACATCCAAAAGCGATGCGTGAAAGTATTTTTTATTCACCTACAAGAGAGAAATTATTACAAATTGCTGTTGCTGACGGGAATGAATTAATTGCAGAGCTAGCAAAGTCTGATATTTATTGGGATGAAATCGTTGAAATAAAAGAAATAAACGAGAAAACAAAAGTGTATGATATTTCTGTTCCAAATAGTCATAATTTTGTTGCAAATAATATAATTATTCACAATAGTTATACGCTAGCTGTCATTATGGAAGAGATGGCTCGACTTGATCCATCAATTCGTTCAAGAGTTTCCACAATTACTATTGATACTGTTGGAATTTTTTGGGGATTAAAATTACCTGCTGGTGGAAAAGATGCGAAAGATTTGGAAGCATGGGACTTAAAACCAGAAAAAACAAATGTGCAAGTTCTTGTCCCAAAAGGACAATTAGCTTTTTACTTAGAAAAACAAATTCCTGTTGATGGGGCATTTACTTTGAAGTGTTCCGAACTTGAAGAATCCGAATGGATGGCTTTGTTTCATTTAAATTGGACCACTCCTGAAGGGGTACTAATTTCTAGAATTGTTCAACTTGTGCGCGAAAAGATAGGGACCTTTTATGGGATAGATGATTTAATTTCCGCGATAAGAGTTGATGATGAATCAAGTGCGGATGTAAAACAAGCAGTTATTTCTAGATTTCAAATGGCTAAAGGATGGGGTTTGATAGAAAAAGAAGGGACAAAAATTGAACAATTGGCTCTTCCTGGAGCAATTACTGTAGTTGATGTTTCTTCATATAGGCAAACACTTGGTGCTGAAGGGGTAAAAGATATTGTTGTTGCATTAATCGGGAAAAAATTATTTGAACAAAGAATGCTTTACAGAAAAGAAGAAGAAATAAGATTGATTAAGGAAAACAAAAGAACTTCAAAAATGCCTATTGTGTGGTTAATGATTGATGAAGCACACATGTTCATGCCTAAGGATGAGCAAAATATTGCTTTACCTGTTTTGCTTGAGTGGGTTCGCGTTGGACGTCAACCAGGATTAGGATTAATTCTTGCAACTCAAAGACCTGAAAAAATGCATTCAGATGCTATCTCTCAATGCGACATTTTTATTTCTCATCGAATGACTTCTCAGCCAGATATAACGGCTGTTGCTGCTCTTCGCCCAACTTATATGAATACTGATTTGGATAAGTTGTTTGCCGAAATGCCTAAACAAAAAGGATTCGCTCTAGTAATTGATGATAACACAGAAAAAATTTGGATGATTAAAACACGTCCTCGCTTTTCTTGGGATTCAAGTGTAACAGCAAGTGCGTTTTTGATTTAATTCTTTTGAAAGACTAAAATAAATTATGCTAAAAATTAGTCAAAATATTTTTTAAAAAAGAAATAAAAAGGAGAGGGGTGTTGGTTTCTCCTTTTTTTTAAATAGTTTTTGTTAAATCTCTTATTGTTCCGCTTTCAGCTTCAAGAACAACATCAACACTTGATTTGAAAGTTATTCTCGCGTTCCCGTAATCAAGTATCATATTTCGTAGTCCTTTTTTCGCTAACAAATAAGTTAGTGTTTCGCCAAGTCTTTCTTTTGAAACAATTACACTTGGACCAGTTTTTTCTAATTTTAATTGTAAAGCCATTCCGCTCATGTCAACCGTTCCAATAAATTCAGGTCGGATTGATATGTGCGTGCTTTCAAGTTCCTCAGCTGTTTTTTCTGCAAAATCAATTGCTTTAGTTGTTTCATTGAACATAATAGATTTTTTTGTTCTTATTGATTCAATAAAATCAAGCAGTTCTTCTTTTCTTAATGTTTGACTTGACATTTGTGTCCTTAATTGTTCCAAGTCCTCTTCAATGCTTGAAAATAGATTAATTATTTCATTATTTTTTATTTCATTTGATATTTGCTGTCTTGTTTCAGGATTAGCCGCAGCTCTATCCTTTAGTATCTTCATTTCTGACATTACTTTGTCAAAACTGGTATTGACATTTTTTACTTTGCCCAGTTCTCCTTTTACCTTAATCAGCTCATTTTCTAATCTAGCCAAAGACATGAACCAACACCCCGATTATATAGTGAATTTTCCAATATTTAATGCTTTCTTAAGCGCTATTGTGATAGAACTTTTTCCTGTTACTGTGGGGTATTGGTTTTTTTTTCCAAAGGAATAGTATTTAAAGTTTCGCAGAATTAGTTTTGTTATTGCAGGGATTGGGGAGTGGCCAAACCCACAGGGTTTAGGACCCTGTCGCTTAGTGCGTTCTACGGTTCGAATCCGTATCCCTGCATGAGCCTTTAAGAAAGGCTCCAAATAAAGCATAGCTTTATTGGACCAACAAAACTTTGTTTTGTTTGGTCGCGAAACGCGTTGTAGCACAACGCGAGTGTTCGCTTCGTGAATAGAAAAAACCTTCAGAAAAATCAACAGATTTTTCTTCTCTCACCTTTCTTTGAAATGTTCAATGCACTAAAAAAGAAAGCTATTTTTTTATGAGTTTTTTCTATGGATGCTTTTTTCTAAAAGAGGGTTCTTGCGCTAAAAGAAAAGGTCTTTGGTTCGCAACTTTTCTTCGCAAGAAAGTATTTAATAGTAGTAATTTCTTTTTCTATAGTTGGTGTCATGAAGTACTTGTTAATTGCTTTTTTTGTATTGTTTTTTTCTCTAAACGCTTTTTCTTATAGTTGGGGTTTTCCTTATAGTTGGGATGATTGTTCTGGATTACATTCTTGCGATTTAATGGTTCCGTGCGAGTTTAGTGACAAAAGCAGTTGTACTCCTCCTCAAAATTATTTTGATGTAGAACCTGATTCTTGGTGTTATGATTGTTATGATAGTTGTTCGGGTTGTATTTGGAATTGTTATTGTTATTACTCAAGTCCTGTTTGTATTGATGGTTCGCAGGCACAAGTTGATGATAGTTATTGTGAATCTTGTCCATCAGGTATTTATGTTCCTGGAACACTCCCTTCTCCAGAAAATTGTTGTAGTGATGTTGGAACAAATGCTACTTATAGTTATGATGGGCACACCTGTTGTAGTTCAGTTGGTTTAACCCCAGAACTTGCTTGTACTGTTGACAGAATTACTGGAACAATAATGGGCGAAAGTAGTGCTGGGGATGCTTTAGGAAAATGTTGTCCTGATACAACTAGTTGTGGTTCGAAAAGATATCACCCTATTGGAGGGGTGAGTGAATTTTGGCCTGCTTGTGTTACTGGGGGTGGCGGAGGCGGTGGCGGCGGGGGCGTAGTAATAATTATTCCTTGGCTTCCTGGTCCCCCTAATGTTGTAATTGAAGAGCCTATTGATTTACAAAATCCTATAATTATTATTGATCCTGGTACACCTGAAGATCCTAGTGATGATTATCCTCCAACAGTTATTGTTCCCGTTGATCCTACTGAGCCAATACAAATAATTATCCCTAACCCGAGTGATCCTACTAATCCAATAATAATTATTATCACAAGACCCGCTGATCCTGTAATAATTACTCCTGATCCAAGTGACCCTCCTATTCCAATAACACCTCTACCCCCAACAACTCCGTGTGTTCCTTTGACTTGCGCTGTTAATTATCCAAGTTCCTGTGGTTCTTTTGACAATGGTTGTGGCGGAATTATTTCTTGCAGTTGTCTTTCTGGTTATAATTGTATTTCTGGTTCTTGTATTCCTAACGAACCTGGTTTTAATAATTCAATTATTCAATTAACTGGTTCACTTAGTGATTCTCAAGTTAATGATTCGCTTTTGTTAAGTGTTAAGTGTAGGAAAAATGATAATGATTCTGATGTGAGAGTTTTTACTATGAATTCTGAGTTGGGCTCTTTTTCTGGCAAGCTTTGTTCTGCTGCGGGGAACCCAATTGATTTGGGGACAGTTGTTATTGGAAATAGTGATATTCTTGGAGTAACTTTGACAATTAATGAGCCGTGTGTTGTTTGCAGTAAAACTATTTATTTGACTAAGTCGCCAAGTTCTACAGAAGCAAATATTGATGATAATAATTTTTTAGTTGTGTTGCTTTTGCTTGGCTGTGTTGTTTTTATTTCTTTCTCCAAAAAGTCATTTAACTAATTAATTTTTTCTTGCGTTTCTATTTTCTTGAAGAGCCTTTTGTTTAATGCTTAGTTTCTTGTTTAATAGTTGGTTTTTTATATATTGGGCTCCTTTTATTTAATGTGATTATTTTTGAGAGGTCCATTAGGTGCATTAAAGAGGGCTCATAAAAAAGTCCTTAATGAGAGGATTGATACATTTGAACATGGAGCTGCCAGCTCAAATCCCTCTCTTGAGCATGTTCATGATCTTGTGCTTAGGCAAAGAAAAGAAGCGGCCGCTCTTCGATTGCGTCTTAATCAAAATAGAATTGCTCGTGCTAGGAAGGAAACAAAGAATCCTCTAAAAGGAGGGCGTTCTTCAAGAAGGGTTGTTTCTAATTATGCTTCAATCCCCGTTTCGGGGCGTACAAAAAAAGTTCTTTCTTCTCCAAAAAACGAATTGGATTATGAGGAATTGGTTAATGAGGTTGCTAAGTTAAGACACAAAGAAGCAAAGAAACAATATGCTAAAAAAACGATTTTTTCTTTTTTTTCAAGGGTTTTTGGAAGAAAAAAATCTTCTTGAACCTTTTTTTGTCCGTCAGCAAATTTTTTATACCCCTGTGGCGTTTATTTGTTATGCCTAAAAATAGTTTCGCTTCAAGACATCCTGAGACTGGTGTTCGTTTTTTGGGTGGACGCGGGCATAAGGTGAATGAACCTCCTTTATCGGATAGAACTATTGCAAACATACAAAAGGTTTTGCGTTTACGACGTGCTAAAGAAAGTCATTCTGCTTCGGTTTTGAATGAGATGATTAGAGATATAATTGCGAGGGAAACAAAAAATGGTGGTTCGACTAAATCGAATAGCAATCCAAGCGCGCAGGTTTCTAAACCAAAAGATGGTGGAAGGAAATAATTTGTAAGGGTGATTTTTTGAGAAAACATTTGATAGGAAACAAAAAAATGGCTCGTCCAATAACAGGAAGACATGTTGATTATTACGCGCGTCAATTCAGGGAAATTGATAACAAAATGCATACTGTTGAAACTAATCCTGGTCTTACTAAGAGAGAAAAACTTTCTTTGTTAGCTAGATTAAATGATCAAAGAAATAGAGTTGCTGAAGAGCGGTCAAGAGAGATGCACGGTTTTGATTCTATGTGAAGGTTTTTTTATGGGTAAAATTGTTGGAAGGGTGCGAAGTAAAATTGGTGGAGGGGGGCATCAAAAGCGATTTGGTTTTGCTATTAATGGAGGGCCTGTTTTGGGTCATTCGTTTGGTGATTTAAAAGAAGTAACTAGGAGAGGGGTTTTGAAAATGCCCCGAACTTTAGTTGAAGGGTTTATTCCAAAATCCAGACTAGGTGTAACTAAAGCTGAGAGGGTAGCGTCCGCAAAAAGGGATAAAGCTCGTGCACTCGCAGTTTCAACTGCTCCTGTTTATGGGCACCCTGCGGATGCTAAGATTATTGGTTTGTGTAAGGGAAGATCTGATTTAAGGAATAAAAATGAGGTGCGTTATGCGTGGATTACGGCTTGCGAAAAAAATTCTTCTTTTGGTAAGGGGATTTCTCGAAATGATGTTACAATTCGAATAGGTGTTTTGGCAAGGGAAGGATTGATTTTGAAAAAATAACGGATTTATTCTTTAATGTTTTTGTTTTTAATGC
>Ga0268276_1001018_pt1 | contig 29629 bp, 25 predicted proteins | sample saktaG_4_FD_190145 | JGI IMG/M metagenome (GOLD analysis project Ga0268276, IMG submission 190145) | Saline water microbial communities from Sakinaw Lake, British Columbia, Canada - sak_2010_1_5_45m | ecosystem: Environmental > Aquatic > Non-marine Saline and Alkaline > Saline ...
AAGGAACCAAGGTCGTATGGGAAAACCAGATGATGTCACGCGACGATATGATAAAAGTCGAAGGTTTGTTCACATCCCCGACGATTTACTCGGGAGGCTCGTTCAGTTATACATTTGACAAGGCAGGAACCTATAACTGGATATCGACTACGAACGGTGCTTTCAAAGGAACCATAACCGTTCAATAATTTTTGTTCCCGGGACATGGCAATCACTTTTATTGCAGGGATGGATTGAGTTGGTTCCTGGAACTGATGATCGGGATTTTTTTTAACAAAAATTTAACCTGAAAGCCTTTTTGTATCATATCATTCTTCATTTTCTGCCGTACGTGACGACAATATCACAGGGATTTGGTTCATGAAAGTACGTGAGCGTGTGTTTCCCGACAATGACTGCCGTGAACGGGATTGACATGAAACACGGTGTTTAGTGTATTTTTAAAAATATCCGAAACATTAAAGGTAGCTTAACACAATTACCATACAACCAAAACGGGTTCATCGCGGCAATCACAATTCTTGGGGGATTCAGATGAGAAAGGAGACGAGAGAACTTATAGGTGTATAGTGTCATGAAGCGAAATTTAATTATTCTGGCGCTGGGGGTCATCCTCGCTATGGTGTTGGTGGTAGCGCCGGTGGCGGCGGCGGTTACGGTTAACAGCGTAACCCAAAGCGGCGGAAACGTTGTGGGTACGAGCGCGGGAAATGTGGCGATAGATTTTACGATTACCGCAGCTGTAGCCCAAGGTGGTACGGTTGCCATTACGTTTGAAAATTATGAGACCATCAGTGGCACCCCTGCAGCCACATTAACCGGGGGTGGTGGTCTTACCTATGCCGCGGCCCATTCTGGCACTGCGGGCAGCACAATTACGTATACTGTCACTGAAACACTTGGAGGTGGACTGCTAGTTGCTAATTCACCCTATGTTTTGACAATCACCGGTGGTGCAGATGTTATTAATCCCTCAACTGCGGGAAATGATGTTACTATTACTGTGACGACCAGTGCCCCTGAAAGCGGTACCCGTGACATTACAATAACACCAATTGTAACGAGCATCAATCCTGCAAACCGGGGCGCCGGATCCCTCACCACCTCATATGTCATTACCGGTGACGGTTTTTCAGATGGGGATGTTCAGCTGCCGGGGGAGTGACGATCGGGACGGCTACAAGCACAGCTGTTACCTATAACTCCATTACAACCATCACTGCGACAGTCGATGTTTCTGCTCAGACCGTTGGAGCAAAAAATGTAGTTGTTGTCAATAAAGGAGCAACCGGTACAGGGACCGGTATTTTTACCATAAATGCTGCACCGACTTTTACTAGCATCACACCGTCTTCCGGACCGACCGCGGGAAGTACCGCTGTAACGATCGTCGGTACGAATTTTGCTGCCGGGGGTTCACTCGGTGTGACCATTGGCGGTGCGGCAGCGACGGGAGTCAGCGTGACTGATCCAACCCATATTGCAGCGACCACTCCAGCCGGCACAGCAGGAGCCAAGGACGTAGTGATTACCAACGGTGATAGCGGGACCGTAACCGGGGCGGGCGAATATACCTATGTAGCTCCCCCGACATACATCAGCATCTCTCCGACATCCGGTCCGACAGCTGGCGGCACTGCTGTAACGATCACCGGTACGGATTTTACATCCGGGGGTTCATTCGGTGTAACCATAGATGGTGTGGATGCGTCAGGCGTCTATGTTAACCCCACCACGATTACAGCGACCGCACCGGCCCATCCAGTAGCCGGAGCCGTTAACGTTGTTGTCACCAATAATGACGGCCAGTTCGATACCGGAGTGAATGCCTATACCTATGCGGCTCCTCCGACGTTCGCATCAGCAGCGACCGATGTCACCGGTGCCACAGTGCTGGTAACCTTCAACAAGAATATGGCCGCCCTGCCAGCCGCGCCTGCCGGTTTTACCGTAACCGTTAATGGCGTCCCGAATGTGGTAAATGCAGTAGCCTTAAACGCCGATAACAAAATCGTCGAACTTACCCTGACAACAGCGGTCGCATCGAGCCTTGATGTTGTCACCGTGACCTATGCGCCGGGTGTCGTAAAAGCTGCAGACGGTGGAGTTCTGGCGGGGTTCGGTCCTTCAGCGGTCACCAACAACAAGGCAGCCGGAGCTGCCCCGACGTTTGTATCAGCAGCGACCAATGCCGCCGGTAATACTATCACCATTACATTCAGCAAGGCGATGGCCGACCCGGCCGGCAAACACGGCGAGTTCGCGTACAAGATTAATGGCACTGCAGACCAAACGTTCAGTTCGGCCGCTCTTAATGCAGACACCACCAAAATAGACCTGACGACTTCTGGAACGGCCATCGCGTACGGTGATGTTATTACTGTCAGCTACACGGCAGGCACTGTAAAAGCAGCGGACAATGGCGTGCTGGCAACCTTCGCGAACCAGGCCGTAACCAACAACATGCCGAACCCGAACCCGTCACCTCCACCGGACAACGGTGGCGGCGACAACAACGATAGCGATGGTCCCGGTCAGGCACCGGCACAGGGAACATCCAGTACCAGCGAAGTGAATGTTGGCGGTAATTCTCCTGTCACACATGTTGAGGTTACCGGCATCGGGATCTCCGGGGTCATCATAACCGGTACCGTAGTCTCCGGGCCGGGAGAGGGCAATTCACCACCGCCCGGTAACGTGTACGAATATATGGATATCACACCCGCGCGATACACCACCATTGACAACGTGGTCATCTCGTTCACTGTGCCGGTCTCGTGGCTGGAAGAGCATTCACTCACTCCGCAGAATATCATCATGTACCATCAAGTGGAAAAAACATGGAATGCGCTGCCCACAACGCTGGTGAAAACAGAGAACGGACACGCGTATTACACGGCAGCAAGCCCCGGCTTCTCGCGATTTGCGATCTCCGGAGAGATCAATCCGGCCGAAGCGGTGCAGGAGCAGACTCCGGATAACCAGACCTTCGGTGATATGGATGCGGCTACTACAATACCCGTGGTATCCACCGCGGCACACACGCCCATAGCCACACAGACAACCAAAGCACCTCCGGTACAACCGACGGATCAACCCTCATCCGGGGTCCCGGTTATGATTATCGGAGTCGTTGGAATCATCATTCTTATCGGACTTGGCCTGCTTATACGACGCTGGTGGATTCGGAAACAAAACCCGGCGTTGTAACGGTAATATGATTAAAATTTTGGTTGAGGGAAATAGCCTAAAAACACACAGTCAACACTATATTTTTTTTAAAAAATTTAGCCTGAAGATCTTTTTGTATCATATCATTCTTCATTTTCTGCCGGTGAAAGAGTGTCGCCTGCATCCTCTACCGGTCCTTCATCCTCCAGCGCAATATCCTCGACCTCATCTTCCCTGCACCAGACCTCGATGGTTGCGTCCACCCCGATGATGTCCTGATGGTACTCGTCAATACATGAGCCCGGTGTCATCACGACAGCGCTGATCAGCTGGCCGTTCTTAAACCCGTAGAGCCGGCGGAACGCCCACGTATCGCCAAGGACGGTGATCCGTTCGTAATAGACGTCCTGTGCAAGGGTGTGGGTACAGTACACTCCTTTTTTTACTTCGAAGAGCACCTCGCGGACATATCTCCTGTTATACCAGCGGAGTTCCGATACCAGCGAGAGGGCGCTGCCCAACGACGCACCGGAGATGTACACCCCGCAGGGCATTTTTTTCGGGTGATAAAACCGGAGTGCCATACGGCTCGTCTCAGACGCAAAGAGCGTGTGGTGGAGGTCGACGCCATCCCGCTGGATCAAAAGAGTGTTCATGGAGGTTTGCGCATGGGGGGAAAGACCAGCGTTACGATACCGTCAGGTATACATCCGGTTGTCGGTCATTTTCTCGTTTTTCACCTTGCGGACGGCATCCATAAAGTCGGTCCGCCCGATGGCATCTGCATTGCGCCGGACTGCCATCATCCCGGCTTCACGGCAGACTGCCTGCAACTCGGCACCGGTGGCACGTTCCATCATTGTTGCAACCTCGTTTAAGTCCACACCGGCGAGCTGCATCTTCCCTGAATGAATCTTCAGGATCTCGAGCCGGCCTGTTGCATCGGGGAGCGGGATCTCGATGATCCGGTCGAACCGTCCCGGGCGGAGCAGCGCCGGATCGAGCATATCGACGCGGTTCGTCGCCGCCATGATCCGCACGTCCCCGCGGTTGTCAAAGCCGTCCATCTCATTAAGGAGCTGCATCAGCGTGCGCTGCACCTCGGCACTTCCGCTCGTCCCGTCATTGGTGCGCATGCTGCCGACGGAGTCGATCTCATCGATGAAGACGATCGACGGCGCCCGTTCGCGTGCCAGCATGAAGAGCTCACGGACGAGCCCGGCCCCTTCCCCGATGAACTTGTGCACGAGTTCGCTGCCGGACATCCGGATAAAGGTCGCATGGGCTTCGTGGGCGACTGCTTTTGCGATCAGGGTCTTACCTGTCCCGGGCGAACCATGGAGCAGGATACCCTTGGGGGGTTCAACACCGATACGCCGGAAGATCTCGGGTTTTGTCAGGGGGTACTCCACGGATTCCCGGATTTCCTTGATCTCATTTTCGAGTCCCCCGACATCCTTGTACGAGATCGTGGGGAACTCCTCGAGCTCCATCACCCGTACCCGTGCATCATAGATGTTGCCGATCAGTTTGACGATCGAGAGCGCATTATTGACCGCAACCTTTGCGCCGGGTTTTAAGAGCGGGAGCAAATCCTCGTTCGCATGGGTGAGGTACTCCTGGTTGTTGCCCTGCTGGCGCAAATAAACCTCGCCGTTGTTCAGAATGTCCACAACGACTGCAACAAAGAGCGGGATCTTCTTGAGCTGGTTGTTCTCCCTCCGGAGCTGGGTGTTCTCTTTGGCCAGTTCATCCACCCGCAGCTTTTGTTCAAGGACGGTTGCCTCAAGTTCGTTGAGCTGGATACGGATCTTCAGGTCTTCGGGACTTGCAGCGTTGCTCGCGGCACTCTCTTCCATATAAATCATATATCTCTATCTCCAAACATAAATTAGGTGTGATTTTGCATATCGTCGCCCGGAGCATATCCCGCGGGGTGGGAACAGGGGAGATTCTGGTAAGCCCGGTGCCGATCTCGTTTTTGTCGGGTGTAGACCCGGATACGGGGATTATCGTTGAGAAAGGCCACCCTCTCTATGGGAAATGCATTGCGGGAAAAGTGCTTGCGTTTCCTTTTGGCAAGGGGTCAACCGTCGGCTCGTACGTGCTCTATGCCCTGAGCCGGAACGGGCACGCCCCTGCCGCCATCATCAACGAGGAAGCCGAACCGATCATCGTCACCGGCGCAATTATTTCAAAGATCCCGATGATCGACCGGATCGGCGTGCCGGTCAGGCGGCTCAGGGACGGTGTCCGCGTCACGGTTGATGGCGGGAGCGGGGCAATGGAGTATGACGGCGAGCTCCTGCCCGGCTGATCAGTCCTCCGATCACAAATCTCTTATAACACAGGCCCGCCAGCTCTTTTATGAACCTGAAGTATGCTTTCATCGTGCTCCTTCTCGTAGCACTCATTGCCGCATGCGGCTGTACCGGCACCCAGACTGCAACTCCACCCACCACCGGTGCTCCTGCAGGCACGCAGGCCCAGCAGACGCCGGGAAGCCTTGTGACGTCCCCGACCGATGCGATGCCGGATTACAATATAGTCAGTGTCACAATCGACGAGAAAGACTACCTAGGTACCATCCCGGTTACCTTTGATGGCGGGATGGGAATGAGTGCCGTTACCAAGATCGATGTAAAACTCACCCGTGCCGATGGCACCATCCAGACTGCCAACATAGGGACCAATAAAGGGGATAGCGTGGAACTTGCAGGGACCCGGGGATCAGGTTCCGAGAGTGGGCAGACTGACCGCGTGGAAGTATGGGTCACGATGAACACCGGCCAGAAGTACAAGGTCGCAGATGTCCTGCGCGAATACCGCTCCCGTGGATGACACCGGCGGAACCGGCCTCTCATTTTTTAACATAAACGGCAGCCCATGAAATTCAACTGGCGGCTGGTACATGCCGCACGCAACTCGTATGCCACGCTGTATGCCGCGTGTGAGAACGAGGGTATCATCCTCAATCCTGTAAAAAGTCCCTCTGCGGATGTCACCTGCTACTCCCTCAACTCCATCAATGAACCGGCCCTGCGGGACGAGATTTGTGGTGCCGGGTGCATCACGGTTGTAGGTGGCCCCCACGCAACCGCACGGTACCGGGATGTAGCCCGGTACGCCGATTATGTTGTTGTGGGGGAAGGTGAATACACGCTTCCGAGGCTTCTTTTGGCACTTGAGCAGGGAGACGATACAGCAATCCCGGGTGTTGCGACAGAAGACGGGTACGAGAAAGCCGATACAAGCGTCCGTCTTGATGCGTTTCCCGCATTCTCGCAGCTGAAGGGGTACGTGGAGATCTCACGCGGGTGCCCGTTTGCCTGCGGCTACTGCCAGACGCCCCGGATCTTCGGGCACTGTATGCGGCACCGTTCGATAGAGGAGATCGCACGTTACGCAAACCGGTACAGGCATTCCCGGTTCGTGAGCCCGAACGCATTTGCATATGGTTCGGACGGTGTCCACCCGAGATTTGAGAAGATCGAACGCCTGTTCAAAGCACTCAGCCATGCGATCTATTTCGGCACGTTCCCGTCAGAAGTGCGCCCGGAGTTCATCAATGACCGGTCACTTGAACTGGTCACGGGTTATTGTGCCAACACAAAACTCCATTTCGGCGCCCAGTCCGGCAGCAATGCGGTGCTCCAGCGGCTCTGTCGGGGCCATACCGTTGAAGACGTAATCGCTGCCGTCGAACTCTGCCGTGACCACGGGATCATGCCGGTGGTTGATTTTATCCTCGGTTTCCCGTTCGAGACTGACGAGGACCAGGAAAAGACCGTGTCGCTCGTCACGTGGGTGGCACAGAACGGCATCGTGCACGCACACCGGTTCATGCCGCTGCCGGGCACGCCTCTTGAAGGTACGGGGTTACGTCCCCCCCTCCCGGAAACTGCGCATCTTTTGGGTAAACTCGCCTTTACAGGCAAATTGACCGGTTCCTGGAACGATCCTAAAGGTAAGGTTTTTTAGACTCCCTTCAAATGATATACCATGAAAGATGTGCTATTGATAGCAGATCTCCATGGTGAATTCGGTAAAATCGATTCATTTCTTGAATTAGCGCCCGAAGCCGTTTTTATCGCCGGCGATATCACCAATATGGGACCTGTGGACGTTGTCGATGAGGTTCTTTCACGCATCGACGTCCCCTGTTTTGCAGTCCCCGGAAATTGCGATCCCCGTGAGATTATCGATGCGCTCGAACATTCCGATACCGTCTGCCTGCATGGCGCAAAAATCAACCTCGGGACGATGACGATTGTCGGTATCGGGGGTTCGAACCCGACACCGTTTAACACGCCCTTTGAGATGACGGACAAGCAGATCGACGACCTGCTCAAAAAAGCGATGGGTACGATGGAGAAGACGGTTCATAATGTCCTGCTCTCTCATGCCCCGCCGTACGGCAGCCTTGACAAGCCGGCCGGGGAACATGTCGGGAGCAGGAGCATCCAGCGCCACATGAAGGCGTTCGATCTCGTCTGCTGCGCCCACATCCATGAACAGCGGGGGGTCATGGATATCGGGGGGACCAAAGTGGTAAACCCGGGCCCCGCGATGATGGGGTACTGTGCGATGCTCCACTTCGGCACCGAGCCAAAAGATATCAAAGTCGAACTGCTCACCGTCTGAATTGTCTCACTGTCCTGATTGTAGCAGTTCCAGGTACGAAGCGAGGATCGCTTCACCGGAAATTCCCAGTTCTTTTTTAATTTTTTCAATTCTTTCAGCCGCGGCCTGTGTCTCTGTATCGGCAATAACTTCGATCTCGACAAACGTGCCGAGGTTCTCGACCTCGTCAAGCGCGATGGATGCGTTGCCGTACCGGTAGTTCTCGCGCCACTTGTTCACCTCGGCAGTTTTCATAAACCCGAGCCGGGCAAGGATCTTGTCAAATACCTCGCCGGACTCAACAGCGGTGTTAAACTCTTCGCGTGCCTTGAGCCCGAGGTTTTGTATCTTTGCTCCTTTGTAGGTCACGACTGCTTTCCCGCCAGTATACCGGACCCTGAGTGCCTCGTCGGTTCGGGCAAAATTGCGGTGCGGGGCATTGTAATAGATATCATGCTCATGCACCCTGCCGAAGGACTCGGCATTGAACTGCCGCAACCGTTCCCGTACTGGTTCGAGCGCATCGACGCGGACTTTAAGTTCTATCTCGAGCATTTTAGTGCCACAGTTTTATCTGGTGTTGCTGCGATTTAATATAATCAGGTGTTTTATGTCGATAAAAGAAGGAGATTTTATCAGGTTATCCTATACGGGCAGCACAAACGGGCGCATTTTTGATACGACCGATGAAGCGTCCGCGAAATCTGCCGGTATCCACAGCCCCTCTGCAATCTATGGCCCGGTCACGGTCTGTGTCGGGAGCAAACATGTCATTCTCGGGCTCGATGAGGAGGTTGCCGGAAAGGACGCGGGGTCAACCGGTACGGTCACGATTGCGCCGGAGAAGGGTTTTGGCGAGCGCGACCCGAAGCGCATCCAGTCGTTCCCGAAGTCCAAGTTCAAGGAAAAACCCGTGCGGGGAACGACGGTCAAGGTCGATGAGATGGGTGAAGGAACTGTAATCGATGTGATCGGCGCCCGCGTGATCGTGGACTTTAACGCACCGCTTGCCGGCATGACGCTCGACTACAAGTACACGATCGAGGAGCAGGTCAATGACCCGCTCGAACAGTTCAAGGGGCTCATCCGGCTCTACGCGGGAAAGGACCTTGATACCACCCTTGAGGACGGCAAGGTCACGATCAACCTCCCTCCCGGCATCACCTACGACCGGCGCTGGCTGCTCTGGCGCAGCAGGATCATCCACGAGGGTTTCGAGCTGATCAAGGATATATCGGAAATTACCTTAATCGAGAATTTCAAGAGACCGGAAAAGAAAGAAGAGTAATCCAGTAATTTCTTTCACTTTTTTAATTTTTTTAAAGAATTGATTTATTGTTTTTTGATGCTTAATCTCCTTTAAGTCTTCTGCTACCGGCGCCTCGTCTTCAACGATCTGAATCTTTTTTGGCGACGTCATGACGGTTCCCTGAGTGCCTGTCAGGAGGAATGGTTTGTCCGGAGGTAGCGTTGAGCAGCGTCCGTATGGTGTCGTCGCGTTCTTTGAGCTGCCGTTCGATCGAGGCGTAATAGAGCGCGATCTCAACGGTAGTCTGGATCTGCTGCTCATTGAACGGCTTTAAGATGTAGCCCGAAGGGACGGTTTTTTTCGCCCGTTCGATAATTTCCGGGGTGATAAATGCTGTCGCATAGATGATCGGGATGCCCCATCGCGAACGGATCTCCCCTCCTGCGGTGATCCCGTCCATCGCGCCCGACAGGTTGATGTCCATCAGGATAAGGTCCGGGTGCGTTTCTCCTGCAAGGGTGATTGCTCCCTCGCCGGTGCCGGTTACGCCGGGGATTTCGTACCCAAATCCCAGCAGCATCCCTCTCAGGTCTTCGGCAACCAGTGCTTCGTCTTCGACAATGAGGATCCTGATCTTTTCTGTCATACTTCACTCACTCCTGATTTGTTGGATTCTGCATCCCGCGAAACAGTAATCGTAAAACTCGTTCCCTCCCCGCTGCTCGTATAGCTCAGCGTACCGTCAATCTGCTGTAACAAAAAGCGGACGAGCGTTAACCCCGTTGTGTCGGGTTCAGCCGGGTTGATCCCCTCCGGAAGCCCCGAACCGTTATCCCTCACCGTCATGATAAACCGTTCTTTTCCTTCTTCTGATCCGGTGATGGTAACCATCCCGCTCCTGCCCTCCGGGAACGCGTGCCGTAAGGAGTTGCTCACCAGTTCACTGGTAATAAGGGCCAGCGGCAGGGCAAGATCGACTCCCAATTCTGTAATATCAATGTGAATGTCGGTCTGGATGGTGCGGTCTCCGGTTTGGTAGGCAGACAGGAGGGAATCGACAATGGATCTGACGACCTGCTGGAGGTTCACCCGGCTCACGTTCTCGGAATAGTAGAGCCTGTTGAACGTGGATGCAATTGCCATCAGCCGGATCTGGGTGCCGAGGATCGCTTCCCGTACCCGTTTATCGCTTTCACGCCGCACTTCGATATTCATCATGCTTACTGCCAGCTGGATGATGTTTCTCACCCGGTGGTGGATCTCGCGCAGGAGTATCTCTTTCTCCCGGAGCAGGGTGTGGAGCTGCTCCTCTGCCACTTTGCGTTTGGTGATGTCCCGGACGATATGAACTGCGCCGACAAGCGTCCGTGCCTCATCCAGGACCGGGTCAGCAGTAATGAAAAACCAACGGTCGCCTACCTGCAGTTCCAGTGTCTCCCGCGTAAGTGTATTCCACATCCGGACAACCGGGCAGCCGGGGATCGGTTCTGTTGTGCCATGGACTACCTCCCAGCAGTGCCGCCCCATAATCTCATCGGGATTCTTTGCACCAACCATCTCCATCATCGTGCGGTTGCACTGTACTATCCGCTGGTCCGTATCGATGAGGCAGATGGCGTCCAGAGTCGCGTCGAACGTGCTCTGCCAGCGAAGTACCGCCTTTTGGAGCTGCTCTTTTGCCGCTTTGCGTTCGGTGATATCGAAGAACGTGACAACCGCTCCAACGATGATGCCGTCCTTGCGCATCGGATAAGACCAGTACTCAACGGGGATACTGGTCCTGTCAGACCGCCAGAAAACCTCGTCATCAGCATGCATTTCTTCCCCACGAAGGAGTGCCTTGTATATCCGGCAGTCATTGAGTTCATTCGGGGTTCCGCCAGTATGTATGTGGTGGATCAGGTCATGTATATTCCTGCCAAGAATCTGCTCGGGTCGATCGTATCCCATCGTTTTGAGAAAAGCAGCGTTGCATAACGTACACAAACCCTGCATATTCATACCGTAGATCGCCTCTGCTGTTGAGTTGAGAAGGAGTTGCACCCTCTCTGAACTCGCCCGCAGCGCCTCCTCCGCCCGTTTGCGCCCGGTGATATCCCGGTCGATCCCCCTATACCCAAGAATGGTATGCTTGTCATCGAAGAATGGTACACCGCTCGTTTCAAGAACCACGCGCCGGCCGTCTTTGTGCAGGTTTATGTTTTCCAGTTCTGCGAAGGGCTTTTGGGCAGTGACAATACCTTCGAAAATACCGGCAATCTTTTCAGATTCCCCCGGAGGCATCAGGTCAAACGGTGTTTTGCCGATGATTTCTTCCGGTTCGTATCCCAGAAGATTCCGAATCCTCGGACTGACATACGTATATGTGCCGGTCTTGTCCACCTCCCATACCCTGTCGCTGGATGTTTCAACGAGTTGCCGGAACCGTTCCTCGTTCGTCTTCCTTTCCGCATGTGCCTCATCACGTTCAGCGGACAATGAGCCCATGCGCATGAGGATACCGTAGCCGATTACTGCGACAAGTGCACTGAGCAGTAAAGTTAATCCGAGATGAAATAATTCATTTTGAATCCCTTCCCAGATATTCAGGCGGGTATCCATCAGATCGTATGCGCCAAAGACCATTGCCGCTACCAGAAAGATGGCAAGGAAATCACGGAGGCGCTTCAATTCCTCCCCGTACGAAATCGTGCCGGTCATTCCACGGCTTCCCCCGCCGGTTTCTGCTCCGCCGTTTTTGGGATCGTAAACACAAACTTCGTGCCCTCCGTACGGTCGATCGCGACAGTGCCCTTGATCTGGCTGGTCAGCAAGCTGACGAGCCGGAGCCCAAGCGACGTCTGGTTCTCCAGCGTGATGCCCTCCGGCATTCCTGTGCCGTTGTCTGCTACTATAAACGTCAGGGCCTGGGGATCTTCGGTAGCAGTGATAGAGATCTTCCCGTCTTTCTTCTCCCTGAATGCATACTTTAAGCTGTTGGTGATCAGTTCGTTGCACATAAGACCGAGAGGGACTGAAGTGTTGATGTCCACATAGATGTCCCGGATGTTAAGATCGAACCGGATGCCCTGTTTTGCAGCCTCGTACGACTGGAAGAGCCCCATTGCCAGCGCCTGGATGTAGTTCCCCAGATCGATATGAGCGAAGTCTTTGCCCTTGTAGAGATGCTCGTGGACGAGCGCCATGGAACGCACCCGGCTCTGGCTGTCTTTTAATGCTTCAATGATCGTAGGATCATCCGTCTTCCGGATCTGTAAGTTGAGGATGCTTGTAATTATCTGGAGGTTGTTTTTGACCCGGTGGTGGATCTCCTTGAGCAGGGTCTCCTTCTCGGCAAGCGACGCTTCGATCTGCGCTGCCTGTTTTTTGCGCTCGGTGATGTCCCGGAAAATTGAACGGGTAGCCGCAGGTTTGCCATCAATGAAACGACAACTTGCATTTCCCTCGACATCAATCACATTACCATCTTTGCTTATAAACTTAGCCTGAATACCATCAACTGTTTCGCCACTCATCACTCTCTGAAAAATTTCCATACAATGAGCCTGACTGTCGGCATGAATAATATCGAATATTGTGAGATTTTGTATTTCCTCTTCTGTATACCCCAGAGTTTTACACCAGGCCCGGTTTACATATATAAAAGCTCCATCGGGCTTCACACTCTGGATAAGATCGCTGGCATTTTCAAGGAGGTCGTGAAATTTTGCCTCACTCTCCCGCAGCGCCTCTTCCGCCTGTTTGCTCCGGGTGACATCACGGGCAATAGCGGATGCACCGATCAGATGGTTCTGCGCATCTTTGATCGGGGATACCGTCAGGGAAACGATGATCTGCCCGCCGTCTTTTTTCCTGCGCAGGGTTTCGTATCGGACGACCGGTTCGCTGTTCCTGATCCGTTCAAGAATTACCCCGGCGTCATCCGGCTGATCGGGCGGTACCAGCAGGGAAATGTTTTTGCCGATAATCTCCTGTGCAGAATACCCGTAGATCCGTTCGGCTCCGGCGTTCCAGCTGGTGATGATCCCGTCCAGCGTTTTTCCGATGATCGCATCATCCGAATACTCCACAATGGCAGCAAGACGTGCCCGTTCCTCTTCTGCCAGTTTGCGCTCGGTGATATCCCGGATGTTGCACTGGATGACCTTCTTGTCATTCACCATGTAGACGTTACTCACGAACTCCACGGCGATGTTCCGCCCATCGGCGGTTTCGAGCGGCAAATCTTCGTACCGGATGTGTTCCTTCCGTTGCAGTTCTTCGAAGTTGTCTTTGTTGGCAACGATATCCTTGAAAATCCCAATATCCCAGATTTTCTTTTCCACGAACTGTTCGTGCGAGAATCCGAGCATATCGATTAAAAATGGATTTACATCCACGATCTGTCCCGTCTCGGCGTCGAGGATGAGAATTCCGTCCTGTGCCGCTTCAAAGAGCCGACGGTACCGGACCTCAGAAGCAATTAGCGCCTCTTCAGCCCGTTTGCGCTCGGTTATATCGCTGCAGGAGCCCACCATCCGGTACGCTCTTCCCTGATCGTCCTGCATGGCAGTGCCCTGGTCGGTCCAGTAGCGGATCTCCCCGTCCTTCCGTACCACCCGGTACTCTGCTGCATAGGGGGTCTGTGTCTTCAGGTGCCTGTCCAGTATCGCCATTACCCGGTCCCGGTCATCGGGGTGGATGATCTTCTCCCATGCATCGAGAGTCCGGGGAAATTCACCTGGGGCGTAGCCCAGTATCTCATCGATCCTGCCATACCATTCCAACCTGCCATCAGGAATAGACCAGTCCCAGATCACATCACTGACACTCTTGGCACTGATGCGGAACCGCTCCTCGCTCACCGACAGCAGTTTGTCCCGCTTTGCAAGTTCTTCAAACTGTTCGCGCAGTTCTTCCTGGGCTTTTGACAGTTCCTCATTTGCCTGCTGGAGTTCGCTCGTCCGTTCCTCTACGCGTTTCTCAAGGTCTTGGTTGAGTGCCCGGATCGCTTCATCCTTTTCAGCGAGCACCGAATACTGCTGCCTGAGTTCCTCCTCAGTAATAGCGAGCTGCTCGTAGGAGACCTGAAGCTCTTCATTCGATCGCCTGAGTTCTTTCGTGCGTTCCTCCACCTTCTCCCCAAGTCGGGCATTCAGGTCACGGAGTTCCTCACGGCTCTGTGACAGATCACGGAAGATGAGAGCATAGGGCCGGGAGAAGCCCGTGTCGATGATCGCAAGGTAGATGCAGAGGAATGCAAGGATTTTGAAGATGTGCCCCAAAAAGTTGGTAAACCCGAATACGCTGACATACGTCGTGAATGCGAGCTCTGACAGGATCGTCGCTGCTAATGACAGATAGAGCAACGTGATCACGCTGCGGTCAAACACATCCCGGTTCCGGTACAGCAGGTACGCGGAGAGGACAAGGATTCCTGAGATGACGTATTCCATCCCGATCTTGAACGGCGTCAGCCCCTGCCCCTCGATATAACAGGTGGGGAAGATATGCCAGGAAAAGATCGAGAACATAAGCAGGACAAAGATCGTCAGATATCCCGCAAACACCACCCGTTCGTTCATCTTCCGGTGAAGCATGAACGGGGCAACAAGCAGGGTGAGAGCCTGAAGGGTGCGGGCGGCAATCCAGAGCTGGGTGGCCGGGTTTGCATCATAGCCGGCAAAGATGTTCATCCCAGAGTACGCGAGCATGTGAACAAGGTCGATGCCGCCAATGAAGAGATACGCAATGCCAATAAAGACGAGATAGTTGTTGTTGATGAACCGCCGCGTATACCATGTGATCACAAAGATAACGACGGCGATCACAATGCTGGCAAGCTCTGCAACCGTGTGGAAGAGCAGATACGAGTAGAGGCTGAGTGCATAGAGCAGGACGGACAGAAGGATAAAACCGGTAACCCAGACGGAGAGCCGGGCTGATGTCTGGGAATGGTCCCCGTCGCTCTTTCCGCTCGTGGCATCTTCGGTTGATGCCACATCAGCAGATACACTGATCAATATAGACACCTCCGAAGTGTTCCAAAAACCCGGTTATCAGACAAGCACTCAGAAAAGGGCCGTTGTGACATTCAGCCATTCCGATCCCGTATCCTGCTGGGTCCCCGCACGATTATCATACACTGCCCCTTCACGAATCAGAGATTCAGTGCAGATGATCCTGTACCTTATTTCAGGTCCGGCGGAACAGGGTGGGGAAACCGGAGGTTGTTGACTTGTCGGTATCAGATTCAGTGTTGCCTTGCTGTCATCGAATGGCGCACATGCACCGCTCTCATCGTTTATGAATTACTGTATGATTACTCATCATGATAATCATTATAAATAATTTTTCATTAAACAAACCATCAAACGAACTATCAGGGTTTCTTTTTCTTCTTGAATACACAGTCACTAGTATCCAGAAATCTCCTGAGGGAACCTCCTTGGAGAATTGTTCAGGATTACGGGTGATAGGGGAGTGTCCGGTATCTCCAGCCAGACAGACGCGATACGAAAATTTTTCCTGGATCATCCGCAAGGGCTCACGCATTGGGAAATCGTATCGCATCTTCCCATATATCGTGTATCCCTTTCCAGGTATCTCGTCACGATGGTCGAGCAAGGCGCTCTGCCTGTGCCGGTTCTGACTCTGCTGTCGGCCCGCGACAGGCCGTGTTCCACGTCCTGTAACCGGGGCCAACCTCACGAGACGCAGACGTTCGGGCATGTTCGCTCATCCTCGCTTTGAACAATAAAAAGAATCCTAGTCATTATCGAAACGAGACCTCACGTACATTTGATCAAGAATTGTATCATCAAAGAAAACTTGTTGAAACAGTGTCGTCCGTTCTAAAAAGGAAGTTCGGAGAATCTCTGATAGCAGGAAAATTCCGATATCAGGTCAGGGAAATTATAATTATAGTGGTTAACGCAACATCTCATACCAACCACAAACGAAAAAACGTTTGGGGCTGGTACTTTTTAGAAACAGATGCGTTAAACACTATTGGAGAAGACCGAATTGTAAAAAAGTTCGGTCTTCGACCATAAGTGAATCGTTACAACTTCTCAAGAGCGATTTTTTTATTGATTTTTCAATTGATGATCATGGCGATATTTACAACCAAAAGCTTTTTTTAATTATAATGATTAATCATGATAGATATTTCAACGGGGGGATGAATCCGAAAGATGACGGTGTATCAGGAAGAAGTGCAGTAAAAAGAGAATCATCGTAATTCTCTTCTTGTGGAAGTATCGGGGAAGTTTTCAGACTTCCGCGTTCCGTGATGATCTGGTTCCTGTGTGGACCCTTGTGCAATTGAACCGTACTTACCGTAAGGTATCAATTGTAGAAGAGAGGTCATTTTCACGACGCTGAACATAAGGGATGCCGGCTGGATCTGATGAAATTTTAGTTCAGGGCAACTCCTATTAAGTATCTGGTATAACCAGAACCAAAAAAGGTGCGAAAAGAATGAAGGAATCATTTGATGTCAAATTGGTGGAAAACGAGAAGTACTACACGCCGGATTCTAACTACAAACGAAATTCCTGGATGGGTGACTACCAGAAAGCATACAACGAATTCCTGGCGGATCCGGATGCATTCTGGAGTAAGATGGCTCATGAGCTCGACTGGATCCGGCCATGGGACGCTGTTTTAGAATGGAACTACCCGTATGCAAAATGGTTCACCAACGCAAAACTCAATATCAGCGCAAACTGCCTTGACCGCCATGTGAAGAACCAGCGGCGCAACAAGGCAGCATTGATCTGGAGAGGGCTGGCAAACGAATCAAATAAGTTGGAGAATTTGTTTGAATTTAAAAAATATACGGAGTGGTAATCGATGGCAACAAAAGAAGGTACAGAATCATCAGAAGTGGATATAGCTGTCCACTGGAAGGAAGAAGGATATTATTATCCTTCGGCAAAGTTCATCGCACAGGCAAACATGACGGATGAGACCGTCTTTGACCGTTTCAGTCTTGATAAGTTCCCAAACTGCTTTAAGGAATATGCAGACCTTCTTGACTGGTATGAATACTGGCATACGATCCTTGATACAAGTGATGCCCCCTGCTGGAAGTGGTTTGTCGGCGGGAAAATAAATGCCAGCTATAACTGCATTGACAGGCATCTTGCAAAAAACAGGAATAAAACTGCTATCCATTTCGTTTCCGAACTTGAAAATGAAAAAGTTGAACATGTAACATATCAGGAATTGTATGTTCGTGTTAACGAATTCGCAGCACTTTTACGGGACTTTGCTGGTCTGAAAGCCGGAGACACGGTAACCCTTCACCTGCCAATGACCGCCGAACTTCCAATTGCCATGCTTGCATGCGCAAGACTGGGTGTTATTCATTCGCAGGTATTCGGGGGATTCAGCGGCAAGGCTGCTGCCGACAGAATCATTGATTCTGCGAGCAGGGTATTAATCACAATGGATTCTTACTACAGGAACGGAGTACTTCTTGATCATAAGGAAAAAGCTGATATCGCTGTTGAAGAGGCAGAGAAGGAAGGGCAGGTTGTTGATAAAGTCCTTGTGTGGCAGCGTTATCCTGGTAAATACTCTGCACAGACTCCGATGGTTGAAGGACGCGATTTCTTTGTAAACGATCTGTTAAAGAATTATTATGGAGAAAGAATAGATCCCGTTCCAATGCCGGCTGAAGCCCCCCTGTTCCTGATGTATACAAGCGGCACAACCGGAAAACCAAAAGGATGCCAGCACAGCACCGGCGGCTATCTTGCCTATGTTGCAGGAACGTCAAAATATATCCAGGATATTCATCCTGAAGACGTATACTGGTGTATGGCTGATATCGGGTGGATTACCGGGCATTCTTACATTGTTTACGGGCCTCTTGCCCTTTGTGCATCCACAGTAATTTATGAGGGTGTTCCCACATATCCCGATACGGGGCGTTGCTGGAGAATAGCCCAGGACCTTGGTGTAAATATCTTCCATACTTCTCCAACCGCTATCCGTGCTTTAAGAAAGGTTGGTCCTGACGAACCGGCAAAGTATAATTATGAGTTCAAGCATATGACAACCGTTGGTGAACCCATAGAACCGGAAGTATGGAAATGGTATTACGAGATAGTTGGAAAGGGTAAGGCGGTAGTTGTAGATACCTGGTGGCAGACAGAAACCGGTGGCTTTTTATGCAGCACCTTACCCGCATTAAAACCTATGAAACCGGGCAGTGCGGGTCACGGTATGCCCGGAATTCATCCAATTATATATGATGAAGACGGGAAGGTTGTTCCCCAAGGGGCAGGGAAGGCAGGTAATATATGCATCCAGAATCCATGGCCCGGCTCATTCCAGACGATATGGGGTGACCGCGACAGGTATGTCAGTACATATTATGAAAGATATTGCAAGGATAAAAACAGCAAGGACTGGAGAGACTGGCCATATCTGGCAGGTGATGCGGCCGTGCAGGCTGAAGACGGTTATTACCGTATTCTGGGCAGAATCGATGACGTCATCAATGTATCCGGACACAGGCTTGGAACAAAGGAACTCGAGTCGGCGGCACTTACCGTTCCTGAAGTAGCAGAGGCTGCAGTTGTTCCGGTTAATGATGAGATCAAAGGTAAAGTTCCGGATCTTTATGTTGCACTGAAACCCGGGTTCACGGCGAGTGTAAAACTTGAGAAAAAGATTTCTGATGCCCTTGCCAAGGAGATCGGGCCTATCGCCAAACCGAAAAAAGTATGGATCGTATCTGATATGCCAAAGACCCGGTCAGGAAAGATTATGAGGCGTGTACTCGGGGCTATATCAAACAACAGAGATGTTGGGGATATCACTACACTTGCAAATCCCGAGATAGTTGAAGAGATTTCGAAGATGGTTTGGCCGAGTCATAGTATCGGCAATGCTGAAGTGGAGTAATCTTCCTTTCATTCTGGAGCGTGTGAAATGAGTGAAATTAATGATAAAATATTAGGGATGGAACCTGAAAAGGGGCGCTGGATGCTTGTCGTACTCGGCATGGTCATCAACCTTTGTCTTGGTTCAATTTACTCGTGGAGCGTCTTTGTCAAGCCCCTTACCGATTATTATACCGGTGTGCTGGGCCAGACCGTGACTGCAAATGATATCCTGATGCCGTTCTCGGTGTTCCTAGCATTCTTTGCCATCGCCATGCCATTTACCGGTAAATATATCGAGAGGTACGGCCCGAGAAACATCACGATTATCGGGGGAGTGCTGACCGGCCTTGGCTGGCTTCTTGCCTCGGTTTCGACATCAGTCCCGATGCTCTACGTCATGTATGGTGTAATCGGTGGTATCGGTGTCGGCATAGCTTACGGGGTCCCGGTTGCGGTTTCTGCACGCTGGTTCCCGGACCGCCGCGGGCTCGCTGTCGGACTGACCGTTCTCGGCTTCGGGTTTTCGGCGTTTTTCACTGCCAACATAGCCGGCTGGTTCATCACAGCTTATGGCGTGATGAACACCTTCCGGATCTTTGGCATTGCATTCATCATCCTTATAATCCTGCTTGCGCTCCCGTTGAGATTCCCGGCTGCCGGCTGGGTTCCGAAAGGCTGGACCGCCCCTGCACTGAAACCCGGTGAGGAAAAACCCTGTGAATTCGACCGGGAGAAGATGCTCAAATCCCCGTCATTCTACGGGCTCTGGACCTGTTACTTCATCGGCTGTCTTGCCGGCCTCATGGCCATATCGATAGCAAAACCGGTAGGCACCGATGTGGGCATTGAAGCAGGGCTTGCAACAATGCTTGTCGGGTTCTTTGCGGTCTTCAACGGAGGTGGACGTCCCGTCTTTGGTGCACTCACCGACAAACCGACGCCCCGGAATGCTGCCATGGTATCGTTCATCCTGATCGCATTAGCATCACTTCTCATGTGGCAGATCCCGATTGTACCGGTTTACATCCTTGCTTTTGCCGTACTCTGGGGATGTCTCGGGGGCTGGCTGGCCATCGCACCGACAACCACCGGAAGTTACTTCGGCACCTGCGATTACCCGAGGTGTTACGGGGTCGTCTTCCTCGCGTATGGTGCCGGCGCGATTGCCGGGCCGCAGCTGGCAGGGTTCATCAAGACGTCGACGGGATCCTATATCGGGGTATTCCCGTATGTTCTCGCGCTTGCAGTTGTCGGTATTGTCATTGCGTTCACCCTGATGAAACCCCCAAAACCGATAACTTAATTTTTTACGCGTCGGGTCACATCCATACTATCAATTTGATCGCTGCGTGAGCTTCTCCATTGAGTGTGCATGAGCAAATGTCTAGCTGGTACGAATCGATGGTGAGGATGCGAAGAACGTTGTTCTCAGGTGTATCGGCTTTCGAAGAATCGGAGATAGTTGTGGAAGCGTACAAACGATTCAAATTTGGGGCCGGAATGCTCGAAGTCATCATCCGGATCCGGTACGAATTATCTGTTTCTCATAACCATATTCACAGATGCCTGATGTACCATGGACTCGGAAGAGCTGAAGAATCCAAACGAAAACAGAGAAAATAGATTCGCTATGAACGGAACCACATAGCATATCGGCCGGACATATCGATTGGTATGAAGACGGCTTCAGCGGATTAAAACTCTGCGCGTTCCTGGATGACTCATCACGTAAAATCCTCGCTGCCGGTGAATCTGCCACTATCAATACGGAAAACACAATTATCGTTGGAGAACGTGCAGTCCAGGAATACGGGCAGATCTGCCCTCTTTGTGAACTTATTATGGATGATGGCAGTGAATCTGGTGCTCATCGAAGGGACGAGAATGGGTATTGGGATAGTGAATTCAGGCAATACCTTGAAACATGAGATATCTGACCGATCTTTGCATGGGTGAAACATCCCTTAACCAATGGAAAAGTTGAGAAATGGTTCCATACCTGCAAACGGTTCAGACATGAGTTCTCGTCACTCGATGAATTCGTTCACTGGTATAACAACCGTCCTCATGGCAGTCTCGACTTTGAAAGCATGGAGTCTCCGGAACTGGCATTCTGGAGAAGGCTGCCCCAAGAGGCAATCCCGGGATCAGGTTTCAGTGTTTTTGGTTGGTGAGAGGATGAAACGTTCAAGTTATCTTAAACAAAGATCCATGAGAAATTAATTGGGGACTGTACAGGATAAGACAGGTACATAAATCCTTATTGCACCTTTTCCCGGACATCCCTGATCAGGTTCTTCAGATATTCCTCGCCCTCATCGGAAATCAACCATTCCTTTATCTCGTCCTTCGAGGTTTTATCGTGATTCTCGAAAAATATGCGTAAAGCCGCTGTAATTATGTCATTTCTTGAAGCATATTCTCCATTCTCAATCGCGGTATTGATTTTTAGCAATAGATCATGGGGACATTTGTACGAAATTTGCTTTTTCGGTTTACCTCTGATTGAAGGCATTTAAATAAGAATGCAAGTGAGATGTTATTTCTTTTTGTAATTCTAAAGAGATTCCAGAGAATTATTTATATTGTCACGCATCTTTAGAGGGATTGGTGGAACATGACAATTAAAGAAAACCAAAAAATCATCGTCATGGCAGTCCTTATCGCTTTCAGTTGTTCTCTGACCATCTATTTCCATCTGGTTCTTGGAATTTCTCATGTATTTACCCATTTCTTTTATATTCCGGTTATTTTAGCGGCATTCTGGTGGAAGAGAAAGGGTATAGTGGTGGCAGTCTTTTTAGCCGGGGTTCTTATCACAGGACACATGCTATTCAGCGGGGACGTGGGTGTTGATGAGGATTATTTACGGGGATTTTCATTTATATTCGTGTCCTCTGTTGTTGCCCTTTTAAGTGAGCGGGTTGCCAGAAAAGAGAAAAAAGTTGAATATAATCATGCAGAACTGGACCAGATATTCCAGACTGCTGCTGATGGCATGCGGGTGGTTGATAAGGATTTCAACGTGCTCCGGATGAACGAGACGTTCCTGAAAATGGCAGGCATAAGCAGGGACAAGGCAGCAGGCAGGAAGTGTTATGAAGTGGTTCCAGGCCCACGGTGTCATACTCCCGGTTGTCCCCTGACCAGGATCTCCGGCGGTGAAGCGCAGGTAACCGATGAGATTGAAAAGGAACGGGGGGACGGCAGCAGAGTCCCCTGCATCGTCACGGCAACCCCGTTCCGGCACCCTGACGGCGAACTGATCGGTGTTGTGGAGGATTTCAGGGATATCACCGGGCGCAAGAAGGCGGAGGAGGAACTGAAACAACACCGTGATCACCTTCAGGAACTGGTGACCGAACGCACTGCTGCTCTGACGGAGAGTATGATGCAGTTACAGCGGGAAATTATCGAGCGCAAACATGTGGAAGAAGCGCTGCGTGCGAGTGAGACCAGTATGAAGGCGATCCTCGAATCGCTTCAGAGTGCGCTGATCATCATCGATCCGAAAACACATATCATTATTGATATCAACGCTGTTGCCATCAGGATGATCGGCGCACCGAGAGATGAGATTATTGGCCACGTGTGCCACAAGTACATCTGTCCGGCAGATTTGGGGAAATGCCCAATCAGCGATTTGAAGCAAACTATCGACCTTTCTGAGCGAATCCTACTCAATGCGAAAGGAGAGCGGATACCGATCCTTAAGTCGGTAACTCCAACGGTCATTTCCGGCCGCGAGTGTTTTATCGAAAACGTAATTGACATCACCAGACTTAAGCGAGTCGAGGAGGACCTGAGGAAGAGCCAGATCCAGCTTGCTGAAGCGATGGATCTCGCAAACCTGGTGAACTGGGAATTTGATGTCGCTACGGGTATCTTTACATTTGATAACCGGTTCTACGCTCTGTACGGCACCACTGCAGAGCGTGAAGGTGGCAACCAGATGCCGGCAGAAGTGTATGCCCGGGAATTCGTTCACCCGGATGAAATAAATATAGTAGCCGATGAAGTGCAAAATGCGATAACTGCCACCGACCCGAATTTTATCAGGAGGTTCGAGCACAGGATTGTCCGCAGGGATGGCGAGATCCGGCATATCACCGTGCAGTTCGGAATCACGAAAGATGCGAAAGGCCGGACTATCAAAGCCCAAGGTGCGAACCAGGACATCACCGAGCGCAAACAAGCAGAAGAAAAATTGAAACGGTTTAATGAAGAACTTGAACAGCAGGTCGGGCAACGTACAGAACAGATTAACGCCTCCCTGCAGGAAAAAGTGCTCCTGCTCCGCGAGATCCACCACCGGGTTAACAACAACCTCCAGATCTTAATGAGCCTTCTTAACCTGCAATCAAGAAGTGTTCCGGACGAGAATGTACGGGTAGCTTTAAACGAAACCCGGAACCGGATCAGGGCGATGGCGCTCGTCCATGAAAAATTGTACCAAACCACTGATCTTTCGAAAATTGATCTCTCTGATTATACCCGGTTTCTCGTTAGTCAACTCTTCACATTCTACGGCGTTAATTCCCGTAAGGTGACTGTGAATATCGATATCGGAAAGATAATGCTTGATATCGACACTGCAATACCATTGGGACTGATCCTCAATGAACTGGTATCGAATTCCCTGAAACATGCGTTCCCCAAAGAGAGGGAAGGGGATATTTCAATTTCTGTTGGAAAACAAAACCATGCGCTCTCGATATTGTTCAAGGATAATGGAGTGGGAATCCCGGAGGTTCCGGACTGGCGCAATGCAAAACCACTCGGGCTCCGGCTGGTTATCTCGCTGGTGGAACAGTTGAGCGGTACGATCGAGCTTGACCGGAGTGCAGGGACGGTGTTTACGATTGTCGTGAAGGAAAAGGAATGAATAAACGATAAAAATGCATTTTTCAAGAACCTTTTTTTCGTTTCTTCACGAGGTCAACAATAAATGTTCCTGCGCAAGCTCCGGTGTCTGTGCATTAACCAGAAGTGATGATGCGAGGGATGGGATTCTGGACAGCAAGCCCTGAAGCGAGCGTGCGAGCAAAGGGGTGCGTCTTCGTCTGCCCAATCAACCGGGAAAAACAGCGATGTGATGTGAGGCGAAACGGAGCGGGCGCGGATTTGTTGAGCGTGCGCCCGCGAGGATTCGCGAACATGACCGAGCGTCTCTCGTCTCGTGAGGTCGCCCCGAGTTACAGGGCGGAGACAGCCGACCTCTCGCGGGCCGACCGCACACGACTGTTCACTTCACTTGTGGAGAACCTGTCCGATGGCATCATCATCCTCACGTTTGACGGTACCGTCCTGTTTGCCCATGAGCAGGCAGCCCGGGCAGTACCATAACCGCAGCGATCAGCTTCTTAAGAGGTCATGACATGGAGGAGATCGTGCCCGGGCCCGGTAGCGGGACTGGAGGTATCTTCAGCTTTCCCATAAAGATAGGAAGTCCGGGTAGCACAGCTCAGATGCCGGAATAATCCGGAACGATAAAAAAAAACCCGGAACCGTCACTTCCGTTGTCAAATCCCTGCACAAAACATATATTGAGTATGCATTCCATCATTAACTATAACGCAGGGCATTTATCCGACGGGGTCTTGCAATCCCTTCTTACAATCCTAGCGCCCCGTGAAGGAATTTCAACCCATGGAACTGCTCATTGATCCCATCACGCTGCTCAACCTCATCCTCTGTATCGTAATCGTGATCTTAAGCATCATCGGGTACGTGAAGATACGCTCGGCAACCCCGCTCTTCATCGGCACCGCCTTCTTCTTATTCGGGGTATCGCATGCAGCGACCCTCCTTGGCTTAAAGACCGCCCTTGATCTGGAGCTGATCGTGGTCCGGACACTCGGGTACATCGCCGTCTGCATCGGCTTGTTCCTGATTATCCGGGATATCATGCTCCAGATGAAGACCGCGGACGAACTCAAAACGGCACAGGAAGGACTTGAGCGCCGCGTGGAAGAACGTGTGGAGGAAATTACGCGGGCAAACGAGGCACTCCACAAGAGCGAGGAGAAGTACCGTACTGTCTTTGAGAATACCGGCACCGCGACGGTTGTCGTGGACGAGAGCAACATTATCAACCTCGCCAATGCGGAGTTCGAACACCTTAGCGGTTTTTCCAAAGACGATATAGAGGGAAAGAAGAGCTGGACCGAATTTGCGGTCAAAGAGGATCTGGAACGGATGCTCGCCCAACACCGGCTCCGCAGGCAGAACCGGGAGAAGGCACTCACCCACTACGAGTTCCGGTTTGTAACAAAATCCGGTGATATCCGCATTATCTACCTCTCTATCGATGTCATTCCAGGAACGAAAAAGAGCGTTGCCTCCCTCCTGGATATCACCGAGCGCAAACAGGCAGAGGAGATGCTTAAAAAGAGAGAAGAAGATCTTGAAGCAGCCTATGAGGAGATGACGGCAACCAAAGAGGAGCTGCGGCAAAACTATGATGAACTCAGTAAAAAAGAACAGGCGCTGCGGGGGAGTGAGAGAAAATACCGGGATTTGGTTGAGTTATTGCCGCAGACGGTTTTTGAACTTGATGGACAGGGAACCGTTACAACCGCCAACTCAATTGCATTGAAATCCTTTGGCTATTCAAAGGAGGACTTGGAGAATGGGCTGAATACCTTTGATGTAATCGCTCCCGAAGATCGGGATCGGGCCATGGAAAACGTGCAGAGAGTCTTACACGGAGAGATCCCCGGGGGTATAGAGTACACGGCATTGAGAAAAGACGGGAGCACGTTCCCCGTTATCATCTATACCGATGTAATTATTCGGGAAAATAAACCGGCAGGAGTAAGAGGCGTTCTGATAGATATCACCGAGCGCAAACGGGCAGAGGAGACGCTGCGTGCCGCATATGAGAACGCGAAAGAACTGGCGTTCATCGTCAATCACAGTCCTGCGGTTGCCTGGCTCTGGAAGGCGGAACCGGGATGTCCGGTGAAATACGTGTCTGACAATATTGGCAGTTTCGGCTATACACCGGATGAATTTACCGGCGGCCGGATTGCATACGCGTCCTTCATATTCAGGGACGATCTGCCGCGCATTAGTGCTGAAGTCGAACGGTACACACAAGAAGGGCGCAGCGAGTTCTCCCAGGAGTATCGGATCGTCACGAAGTCCGGGGATGTCCGCTGGGTTTATGACTGGACATGGGTGCAGCGGGAGGAGGATGGAACGGTCACCCACTATCAGGGCATAACGCTGGATATTACTGACCGGAAACTGGCCGAGGAATGGCTGAAAAAGTTCAGCGAGGAACTGGAAGCGAAGGTTGCCGAACGTACCGAGGCGCTGAATAAGTCCCTGCATGAGAAAGAGATCCTGTTAAAGGAGATTCACCACCGGGTTAAGAACAACCTCCAGATTGTCGCAAGCCTCTTAAACCTCCAGTCCCGCCAGATCACCGATCCGGCAACGCTTGCAATGATCAGGGAGAGCCAGAACCGGATCAAGGCGATGGCGCTCGTTCACGAGCGGCTCTACCGATCGGAGGATATCTCCAGCATCGATTTATTGGATTATGTACGGTTTATGGGTACAAACCTGTTCAATTTCTATGATGTCACGCCGGCAACGGTTCGCCTGACGGTTGACATCTCGGATATCCGGGTGGACATCAACCGTGCGATCCCGCTCGGGTTGATCATCAACGAGATCCTCTCAAACTCGCTCAAGTATGCGTTTCCTTCTGGCAGGAAGGGCACAATCGCCGTAACCGTGAAAAAAGATGACGGTACAATCCGTATCATCGTGCAGGATGACGGTGCCGGCATCCCGGAATCGCTGGACTGGAAGAAGACCGAATCGCTGGGCTTGCGGCTCGTCAACAGCCTGACCGAGCAGCTGCAGGGCACCATCGAACTTGACCGGACGGCAGGGACGAAGTTTACGATCGTTGTGCAGGAAAAGGAATGAATAAACGATAAAAATGCATTTTTCAAGAACCTTTTTTTCGTTTCTTCACAAGGTCAACAATAAATGTTCCTGCGCAAGCTCTGGTGTCTGCGCATTAACCAGAAGTGATGATGCGAGGGATGGGATTCTGGACAGCAAGTGCTATACTCAAACCCCAAATTTTAGTTAAAATTTAAAATTGCGCATGTATTCCCATTTTTTCCTATAACACCTGATTACAAAAATTGCCTGGAGTTGTAACCAATTCAATTAATTGTGCTTATAGAGCGCATGGAAAACCGGCTCATCCGTGTAATTGTTGGGAGGTACTGCGCTCAACGGGGCTTATGCCATCGAAGGATTCTGACGAATCCTTCTTATCCTCAAGGTTTGTTGACTTCTCGGAGATCCAAGATTTTCTGATGAAAATCTTCTCCACTGCCTTCGGTAGTCCTCGCCACGTGGGCTTCCCTGTCGGTTGATGCGGGCAGGTAAGTAATCTCGGTGTTGCGGCCGGCCCGCGACATGCCGCTGATGCATCCCATAACCCAGGCCGGCCTTGGGCGAGATACAGTACGGTCGATACTGTTAGTCTCCACTGCACTCCGGCTCGCTGGCACTCCCCTGTACCAGTGGCAAAGCAAGGATGAACGATACTCCGCATCCCCGGTATTTCCCGTCCGCCCCGCACCACTCAAACCCTACGAAATTGCCTTTTAGTTCCCGGAAGCCGGATTGGCCCGGGCCACGCAACCATAGTTACAATATTCCTTCCCGCCACATTATTCACAAGAACAGAGCAGGACAATGAAACAACCTGACCTTGCAACTGAGATCGACATGATTGGACGGATGATGATGGCGCTTGAGGAGATTGAGGCGTGCCGGGAATTTGTCGTCCTCATCCCTGAGGTCAGGACGAACATGGTATTTGCACAGCCACATGCAAAAACTCCCGGGGAAGTCCTGGCCGTAGATGGCCGGATTACCATCATCAACGGCATGCCACGGGCTGCCGGGAGAATCCGGTTTGGGGTATCCAGCCATATGGCACGGCTCATCATCGAACTTAAAAAGACCGATCCGTCCGTCCGGGCCGGGATCGATTTCGCAAATCCCGCCGGGTTTTCTGACTGGCTTTCAGGCTATTGCACAAAGCAAGGCTGGGTGTCTGCTATGATTGACCGGAGGACCGAGCCTGCCGAACTCAGGATTGCAGAGGGGTCATCGATGCAGTGGAAGGCGGCAGAGGCGGTTCGGGTCTCAGGAGGGAGCGTGCCGAAAATTATCTGCGATGCCGGGGGAATGGGAAAAGAGCCGGTCTGTACCCTTGTGGGGAGTGAACCCATCGGCGTTGCGCGGGATATGTGCGGAATTGCACGGGCCTATGCGCAATCGCTGGAATAAGTCGTTTTATCATCCTCGTTTCATAACATTGTTAATAGTATTTTGAATAATAATCAGGAAGCAATTACCATGGAACTCGATGAAATTACCATCAGCAGGGCAATCCTTTCAGCCCAGATGAATACCCTGATCGATCATATGGAACTGGATGTAGCGATTGTGGGAGCCGGGCCTGCCGGACTTACCTGTGCAGCACTGATCGCTGAAGAAGGCATCAAGGTCGGGATCATTGAGAAGAAGCTCTCTGTTGGCGGAGGGATGTGGGGTGGCGGGATGATGTTTCCCCGGATTGTCGTTCAGGAAGAGGCACGCCGCCTGCTTGACCGGTTTCATATCCGCTCCACAGCCTACAAAGAGGGATATTATATCGCCAGGTCAGTCGAAGCAGTTTCCAAACTTACCGCTGCCGCATGTGATGCAGGAGCCGAATTTTTCAATCTCACCTCAGTAGAGGATGTCATGATCAAGGCAGACGGGCGGATCAGCGGGCTTGTTATTAACTGGACTGCTGTCGAAATGGGAAAACTCCATGTCGATCCCCTTGTCATGGGCTGCCGGTATACTGTCGATGCAACGGGTCATGATGCGGTCGTCGCCAGGCTTGTGGAGAAGAAGGGGGGAAACCTTAAGGTAAAAGGCGAGGGTTTCATGTGGGCTGACCGGGCCGAATCCCGTATCCTCCAGCATACCAGAGAGGTGTTCCCCGGCCTCATTGTTGCCGGCATGGCAGCAAATGCTGTCGGGGGAGAGAGCCGGATGGGCCCGGTGTTTGGCGGGATGCTCCTCTCCGGGGAGCAGGCGGCAAACCTTGTTATAAATAGCCTGAAGAAGTGATGGGGAACACCATTTTTTCAGGATTGCGACCACGATTCCCCTGATTTTTTCTTCTTTTAACGATACCATAATGACGCCCGGTCATGTTCGCTCGTCCTCGCGGGCGCAACAATCGATAAATCCGCGCCCGCTCATTCTCGCTTCACATCACGTTGCTGCTCTTTTCCCCGGTTGATCTGACATGATGACGCCCCCGGCTTGTCACTCTGTTCCTGCGCCACCGGCTGTCCCGGCCTGCTCCTCGCACCATGCTTCGCATCGTGTTCTTCGTTGTTGATGGAATACAGGCAGTACGCTCGGTGACTCGTCCGCGCGACGCACGTGTGGCTCCGACTCTCCGCTTGAGAGCGTCTCGCTACCTTCACACCCCGTCGCCGCACTAACTTCTGGCCACCGGGCCGGATGGGGGCAACCTCATGATTACCCGGGGGCATCTGCTTTCGTAAACGGTGAAAAGACGGGAGACAAGGCAGTATGTGGGGGCAATTTTTTTCCTTCCCCTATTCAACAGGGTCCCCGCGATACCCGTGAGCCGCCAGTC
>Ga0268276_1001019_pt1 | contig 29625 bp, 25 predicted proteins | sample saktaG_4_FD_190145 | JGI IMG/M metagenome (GOLD analysis project Ga0268276, IMG submission 190145) | Saline water microbial communities from Sakinaw Lake, British Columbia, Canada - sak_2010_1_5_45m | ecosystem: Environmental > Aquatic > Non-marine Saline and Alkaline > Saline ...
GGGCCGTGTCGCCTGCGCCTGTGGCACCGTCCTCAAACGCTGTGCCTGCGATCACGCACCACGGGAAATACTGGGCGTGCTCAAATCCGTGGTCTGTCACCTCATACTCTGTAACCTGTTTCATTTGGTCACCTCTCTGTTTTGGGTTTTACCGATCACGCCGGAACTATAAGCCGTTATTGTGCCATGTGCGGCCCCCGGAGCGAGAAAAAGCGCTTGTGCGGTATGTTAGGACAAAAACGGACAGTTTAGGACTATGGAAAGCGATACTTGCAACGTAACATGCTATGTTGGCACGCTTTTTTTCTGATAAACGCGAAAAACCGGCCTAAAACCCTCGCAAAATTGACATAACCAGCTAAGGTAAAAGCCCCCACCCAAGTATCATATCCAGTTACGTTTTAAGATTGGACCCTTATAGGGGTGTTGTACGCAAAAAGAGAGCGCGCCCGGTTTGAAGAGAAAAAAGCGTGTCAGCCCATTTAAGTTCTTAGCGTTTTTCCGGGCGCGCTCAGTAGTTTGTGTGAGACTGTTGCTGTTTCTTACCTATAGGCATCAGCTCCTTTCGTAGATTCCGCGCAGCCAGCCACGATCGTCCACCGGGGTGGGCGAGGGCAGCCGCCCCGCCTTGATAAGCTCTTGCTCTGACATCAGTACCCACCGGTCCACGCTGTCGAGACGCGTGCGCGGGTCCACCCAGCAGCGATGTGCAACACGTCGATTATGAGGCCCCCAGGCCAACACCCAGGTACCATCGAGCTGCACCCACTTGAGGGCTTGCTGACCACAGATGTTACACGTTGGCACAGAGCACCATTCCACAGGCAGAACACTTCAGGGGTTTGGGCGGTTCCCTGGCCGCCCTCGTGAAATCGCTCGCCTTGTGCTGCAGCAGCCTCATCAGCAGCGCGTCGAGTGTGCCCCCCGGTAAGGACCCCACCAGTGCCTCCGCGAGCTTGTCGGCGTCGTCAGCGAATATCTGGCGGGCGTCGTCAATGCCGAGTGCGCCCGGAAGGTCCTCGCTGACGAAGATGCCCGCGCTGCCTGCCGAGTGCGCCCGGCGCAGCTTGACGGTATTTGGCGTAGGCCGACAGGCGGGCACCCCGGTATCGTCGAGGTGGGCCGCGCGCCCCGGCAGCTCGTTGGCACATTCGCTCAGGTCAAACCGGGAGCCCCTGCGAATGTCTTCGAGCGTCTTTGCGTCGGTCGGCGTAACCCTCACGATGTTCTCAACGTCGATGCCCTTCATCGTCATGGCGTGCACGGCTTCCTCCGCGCTGTGTGCCAGTACACCCAGCACCCGGTCGACTTTGCCTGCTCTCTTGAACTGTACCAGATAGGGTAGGCCGGGGGACGCGTTACTCATGGTTGTGTTGCCTTTCTGTTATTGACTCTTGCCAGTATACCTTCTCTGCGGGGATGCCCTCCATGCAGCCGTAGCAGTTGCCCTTGCCTCGTGGCGCTATGTCCCCATCGAGACGTGTCAGGGGCCACACCTGCCGGATGTGATACTCACGAAGCTGTAGAGGGCGCTCGCCCATCGACGGGGGCGTTCGTAGGGGGTCCCACAACCGCTTGCCGTCCCACAGCAGCAGGTGAGTGCCCCCTTTGACCCGGCACACCACCAGCGCGGCGTGTACGCGTACCTGGTGCCTGTGCATCAGGAACTGCTCGGCATACTGCTCGGTCATGTCGTGTATGGAGCCGGGCAGCCAGTCGTGGTCGACCAGCCAGTGTATCAGGGACTTGAGCGAGGGCCGTCCCAGGCAATACTGCATGTATCTTTCCGGGGGGCTGCCTGTCACCATACTGCTAATGGCGGCAAGCGTGGGGATCTGCGGGCTCGCGGCGACGTATTTTACACTCAGCAGGGCTTTACTCATTGTTTTTGCCTTTCTCTTCCCGAAGTTTGTCGGCGCTTCGCGAGAAGAACCGGCTGTTGATCCGCCATACCCTGCCGTGCCGTGTGCGGCAACAGCTTATGGGGTAACCACTCGACATCAGCTTGCCCAACTGCCTGCCGAACTCGATGTGCGTGTACCGCCGCGCGATATCCGCGAGCCCTCCGTCTTCAGCGATCATCTCCGTGTATAGATCCGTCGAGGTGCCTTCCCACGGGTTATCACTGGTCCAGTCCTTGAAGAACACCTGCAGCATCTCGAAGTAGCCATAGCCGCGTGAGGCAAACCGCGTGAGATCGATAAGGGAGCTCTCTGCGTACTCTTTGATGCCGTAGCGCGATTCACCGAGCAGCTCTTCGGGTATCTTCCAGTTGAGCAGCCAGCGGGCGAACAGGGGCAGCTCAAGCCGTATGCGTAATGCGGTGTCTTCGGGAAAGCGCAAAGTATGCGGTGCTACCTTCAGCAGTATCACCTTGTCACGGTTGCTCATGTCGAGATCCGGAAGAATGCGGCTCGACTCGGGATCGTCGTTGCACGTTACCACGACGCGCCCGTTCCATTCGACCTGCCGGGCTTTGCGGTACTTCTCTGATATCGTGAAGCAGGTATTCGCGGCAATCTTCTTGAGCAGCGCGCTGAACCGTTCATGCGCTCGGGAGTCCTTCAGGGCCACCACGTCATCGATTGACCACACCGCGCTCTCAAACAGGTGACTGTTCCAGTCGTCCATGCCCGTCAGATAGGGTGACGCGTCTACGTGCCCTCCGACCAGCCCACTGATCAGCACCGTGCTCAGCAGCGTCTTGCCGCGCCCCGTAGGCCCGACCAGGTAGAGCACATGCCCGTTGGTCAGCCTTAGCTTGTGCGCGCCCTCATAGAAGCGTTTGAGCCACGCCAGGAACACACTTAACTGATCGACAGTGTCTTGCTTGGTAAATAGCTCGCCCAGGAACTCAGCGATGAAAGGAAAATGCTCTTCAGGCACCACCAGGGGCGACTCAGACGGCGTTAGCGCTCTCAGCTTGCTGGTATTGAGCACTCGACCCGCCTGCGTGTGTACGATGCCCTCTGGCCTGTGTACGAGCGGGGCAGCACACTCGACCGGCTGGTGATGCTGCAAATGGTGCAGTGCGGTTTCGACATCGCTTTGGTTCTCGCCCTTTCCAGCGGTGCCTGCGAGCCCGCACGCCACCTTTAGATGAAGGCACATGTCCATGCGGTTGAACGCGCCCCAGCTACCGTCTACGCGCTTGAGCCAGTATTCTTTGCTGTCGAACCACACGTCTGTTGTAGAGCCGCCTATCTTGTCGGCCACATATTGAGCCACGAATTTGTTACCGAAGATATCGCGCCACGACATGAAACCGTGGGGGCCACTGAAGCAGCGCATTCCACTTTCACACACCACGGCGCTCGTGTCGTTTTTGGCTTCATCATCCCAGAACCTAACGCCTCGTTTGTTCTTCTCGAAGCTGCCAGTCCATCGGCCGGGCCAGCGCTTCTCTACCTCTTCGTGAACCTTGTCGAAAGGAATAACAACATCGTGCTTTTTCCAGTTGTACGAGCGGGTGGCCTCTATCGCCCATTGCATCGCGATCTTGCGAGGTATCCGCGAGTTGCTGACCTGCTCCCAACGGTCGCCCACCTCAAAGTACTCGGTCACATTGTCGAGCGAGCTCTGGCAGAGCCCCGGAAATAGCCGGTCGGCTTTGAGCTTTTTCGAGAAGTGCTTCTGGATGAGCCGCGTCAGAGGGATGTTGATAAGGGGCATAGGCTCTTCGAGCAGAAACACCACCCGAGCCCCGTTGTTCTTGGTGTGCCCTATGTAAGCAGGCTTGATGTCGCCGGCGACTTCAACGGCCTCAAGAAACTGTTGGTCCCTGAAACCGCGGTTGGTATCGAAGTCGAGCACCAGGGCGTACATGAACGCCGGTGGGTTTTCTTTACTGATGCGCATCTCAGAGCAGACGCCATGGTATCCGCTGAAGAAGCAGTGATCGAGACTGCTTGATTTCTTCCAGCTATCCTTCGGAGGATCACACGTTCGTTTGTATTCCCAGGGCACAACGAAGTGGCATTGCTGACCTAACAGGTTCTTCAGGGCGGGTAACTGCATTGAGTGATTTGCCTTTCTACTCGAAACTGGGCGTGTTTGATACGGGCTCTGATTATGTCGCAATGATGTGGGTCCTTCTCGATCAGTATACAGTCCAGACCAAGCGCAGCGCAGGCCACGCCAGTTGTGCCAGAGCCAGCGAAGGGGTCGAGTATCAGATTGCGTTCGGGCATAGTGACCAGCGTTAGCAGGTAGCGCATCAGGGCGAGAGGCTTCACCGTGGGGTGGTTGTTCTTTGAAGGAGGTAACTTGACGGTTTCGCGCAGGTCGCCGCACTCACACTTCTTCCCGCTTCCGTTGGCTTTAACGCGCAAGCCACATCGAGAACATGCGTTGCTACTTAAATTGTGGGCGTCCGCTGCAATCCTGTTGAGCCCCTCGCACCCGGCGTTGCGCTCGGACTTGCTCACCTTCGCGCAGTAGAAGAACCGGGCCGCGCTGCCCGAGTCGCATCTACACAGATGGGCGTGAGAATCACCGCCCTTCACTTGCATTGACGGCAGCACAGTAGACGAAGCCTTGCGTACACCACCGCCAGACATGCCTTTGCTGTTCGGAAACCCCGCAAGAACCTCCGCGCTGCCATCGTGTATCACGTTCGCGGGCCAGCGGCCTTGGGGTTGCATCTTCCAGTCTGTCGTGGGTATGCGCCCCCCATCCACGTTCAGACCAGCCACGCCATGCTCAATCGCGTTGTGAGCAAACGTGCCATCAAGCGGGTTCATCGCCAAGCAAATAGGCTCGTGTGCTGGCTTCAGCGCAGTGCCGTAGCCAGACCAGAGACGGGCGGCTTCGGTCGCTGGGGCGGTGATTGGCAAATCTCTTGTTTCTGGCTTCCAGTTGTCCTCACGAAATGTCAATCCGTGTTCTATACTCATTCCCCCATCTTTCTTCACGCCAACCACTTCTCGATCAGCCCCCGCCGCCTTATCAATCGCCTTGCTCACGTCCAAACTTTTCGGAAATCCCGAGCCATAAATCCACATCAGTGTGTCACGGATTAACCACCCCGCATCCTCAATCGTGCACACAAGCCGGTGATAAGTCCTGCTACCACCAAACGCCAGCAGCGGAGCACCAGGCAAGCAGCAGCCCGCGATCGCCTTCCAAAACGGCTCACCAGGTACGCCGTGATCCCAGTCCTTACCCATGAACGATAACCCGTAGGGAGGATCAGTCACCACCGCCGTTACACCCTTGAGCTTCGGTACCTCTTCCAGACAATCGCCGCATATCACTTTTATCATTTCTCGTAGTGCTCCACAATCTTCGCTTTGGCGGCGATCGGGCAGCCGGGCATCCAGTCCACATTGCTGCCGAGAATCTGTTCGTTCGCCACGCGTAAGTCTTCCAGGTCGCGTGCCGTCAGACCGGCTCGTGGCTTCGTGATGCTTTCATCGTGTACGTGCCACAGTATACGCCCGAGCCCGTTTTCGCTCAAGAACTCGTGCCATTTAAGCAGATTCTGCGCAAACACATCCCGCGCAACCGCTTGAGTCAAGTTCTCACATGCCATCGAGCCCCAGTAGCTGCGTTTTGCCCCGCCATGCTGCACCTTGGCGGACACCCGACCGTTGCGCACCGAGATGTCGAGGTACTGCATTGAGCGTCCACTCGGCAACTCGATTTCAAAGAAGCCATCGGCTTTGCTTCGCAGGAGTCCACGGTCGAGCTGATTCCACAAGTGCACAATCTTTGGATTGCTGTTGCGATAGGCGTTCACCACGCGGCGGCTCTGTTCTTCCACGAGATCCACGCCATAGCTTGCCGCGAGACTCACGAACTTCTCGGCGCCACAGCCATAGCCCAGCCCGAGTACCCGCGCTTTTGCCAGGTTGTACATCGCAGGATCGACTTCTTTCAGCGGTCGGGTGTCCCTGTAGTTCATCGTGAGCCGGGCGTGTACCTCATAGGGGCTCATGCCGGTGGCGATCAGCTCAAGTGTCCGGGTGTCGCCCGCGAGCCAGTGCAGCACGCGGGGTTCAATCTGGTTGAGGTCACACACAAGCATCGGCCCTTTGAACATCTTGCGCACGTTCACGCCGAACAGCTCTGCACGGTACAGGTTCTGCAGATTTAAGGAGCCCACCGCGCCCCTCTCGTCTTTCTCCGAGCCACCCGACCACCTGCCGGTGTGCGCCCCCCAGTACTTGATAGTGTAGGGCATCGTGCCGTTGGGTCGGATGAATCGTTTTATTGAGCGCAGAAGCTGCAGCATCTTGTTCACCCGGCGGAACGTCTGTATAGCTTCGAGTGTCGGCACCCAGTCAGGATACTTTTCGCACCACAGCAGCGCGCCCGGATCATCCATCGCGGTGCTTGGCGGCATGGGTATGCCTTGACTGCTCAGGTACTTTGCCATCTTGTTCTTGCTGAGGGGCGTGTCGCTATAGTCGCCATCATCGAGCCAGGGCATATTTCGGGCGGCGTGGCACAGCAGCTCTTCCAGGTTCCCTATTGAATCGTCGAGGTAGGCTATGTCGATGTCGACGCCCTCCCAGCCCCAGTAGCCTGTCAGCCAGCCTAAGAGTCGTTCGTGTCGGGGCCAATACTGCGCGTATTTCTCCACCAGTTGCAAAGCCAGGCGCGAATCGTCAAGGCAGTACTCGCACATGTAGTCCCACTTGCCGAGCTCTTTGATGTACGCGGCGGTTTTGCCTTGGGCCCAGCTTCGGGGGTCCTTGCTGCCCTCCAGTCCCAAACCTTGCTTGACAGCGCCCGCCAAACTACGCGGCAGCCGACAATAGACTGCCAGATTTGCCGAGCAAAACCAGTCACAGGGGCCTGCGCCCCACTGAGAGGCTCGAAACTGACTCTGGTATACCCAGATGTACGCGTCAAAGGTGGCATTATGCGACCACCACGTACAGCCCTCGATATCCGACCAGGGGGCATCATCGGGCTCACCCACCCATTCGATGTGTCGTCCATACTTGTCGGTTCCCACGAGGCTGACCATGTACGCATCGAACCGGTCATCCTCAATGTACCTGATAGGTCCAAGCGTCTTGATGCCGTAGTCTTTGTCGTAGTAGGTCTCATAATCAATCAGCACGTTGAATTGCGAGGGGTCAGTCATGGGGCGCGCACCTTTCCATGCTATGGTGAAAAAGAGAGTCCCGCCCAGATCCAAGAGGGCTAAACCCAGACGGGACTCAGGGTAACCGGACTATGACTGCAGTCCGGCAATCCAGTTCACCAGCTCGGGCGGGTGCTGCCCGGCGGGGTTGAAGTGCGGCTTCCAGACGAAGTTCTTGCCCGCCTTCTCACGCTTAACGTGCATCGTCCAGCCGCCAAGGTGCAGCCCGCCGCGCAGCCGCCCGCGTGTCGCGCTGTTGACCGTCTTGAACACGCCGTACGACGTTTTCTGTACGCTGTAGAGCGCCAGCCCGTACTTGACGCCGCCGAACTCGAACGGAAAGTTTGCGGCTACGACGGGGTTTGTTGCCGCGACCAGCACCAGCAGGTGCGCGACACTTACCCAGCTCGGGGGTTCGTCGTCAACCCACTGAAGCGTTCCGTCCCGTTCGGTGACTTCTTCAACCGAGTCGACCACCTCGGGCATCTCGTCACGGCCATAGGGCAGGTTCTCGCGGTACTGCTTACGCATGTTGAGCACCGTGATGCCGATGCCGGGCTGCGACGGTTTGCTGTTGTCCACCTGCCCGGTGGCGGGGTCGACCACGGGGGACGCCAGGATCAGGCTCTTCTCGTAGAGCACGGTTCCCGGTGCCCAGTTCGCGCTGAGGGGACCCACGGCCTGCACGATGTTGAGCCGCGGCCAGTTGTAGTCGGTGTCGAGCACCTCACCACTGACACCCCCCAGCGGCGTCTGGCCAGTCGTGGCGACGGGCGCAGATGTCGGGGCGGGCACCGGAAGCGTCGGCATCGGTGGAACCGTGACCACCGGAACGACCGGGGCAGGCGCAACCACCGGAACGACCGGGGCAGGCGCAACCACCGGAACGACCGGGGCAGGCGCAACCACCGGAACGACCGGAGCGGGTGTAACCACCGGAACGACCGGGGCAGGCGGCTGGGGCATCACGACATTCTGAAGGGGAAACGGGTACGCCGTGCCCCCAATGTCGATGAGCACTTCGTCGCCGTTCACTGCGGTGATGGTGCCCCCGAACGCGTTGCCCACCGCATCTTTGGCCGTTGCGTTTTGCCCGACTGGCGTCCAGGCTGCCGGTGCAGGCACCACCATGACGGGTTTCGCCGTCACGGGAACCTGTACGGTGATGGGCTCCGCTACGACCGCTTCCACCTCCGGGGGTGCTGCGTTGCCGACTCTTGCCGAGAATGACATCTTACTCATTTCGTCTCTCCTCTTGTGTTGTTTTACTGCTTACGCAGTGATTTCTTTTTCCAGTTTCCGCGATTTGGTTAACGCGACGTAGTTGTCGCTGCCCTGAAGCTGACCTCCGTCCACAAGCTGCTCGTGCACGGCGTCAAGTACGATTCCTTTCTTGCCCTTGGGCGCATATGAGCCCACCAGCTTGTCGAAGTCGCCCATGCCTACCGAACAGATGGCCAGCAGCTCGTGAGGGGGCACATCGTACTGCTTTTGCAAGATGTCCGCGACCACGGCAAGATCCTTGATGATGCGCCGTCCCTTGCGGTGCTGAATCTCGTAGCCCTCGATATGGACGCCGTGGTCGAGCACCATCGACTTCGCATGCTCCTTCATTGCCTTGCACCACACGTCAAGTATGCTCGCGAGCTGAAGCCCTGTTGCGAGGTCCGCAGGGTCGGTCATACTTGTGGGGTCCGCGATTTTCGGGAGCTGCGTGTCGTGAGCGTAGCGGTCGGCCAGAATCAGCGCCTTGCTGTTGAGTGCTTTGCACGTCGCTGCCCGTGCACAGTACTTGCAGCTTTCCGTCGCCCTTAGCTCGTCTTCCAGCGAATGCGGGTCCGCGTCGTAGGCTTGCGCCCGCTGAATGATCGTGCGAATCCGTGCCAGATGCTGCTCGTACTGATCCCGCGTGATGTCGTGATAGTCGAGGACATCACAGCGGGGCTGCACAAAGGCAACGCGTATCCACTGTACTTCCGGCAGCATATCAAACGCGCCCAGCGCATAGGCGATTCCCTGGGGGTTCACTTCGGCGGGCAGCACAGGCAACCAGCCGAACTTGTAATCAATCACGAGGGCCCGGCAGCCCCTCACGAGTGCCCGGTCGAGTGTTCCGTAGGTCAGGCCCCCGTCAACCGTGACACGCAGCTCCTTGTGCTCGGTGACGCCTATCAGGCTGCCCCACAGGTCCTCTGCAAGCATCCGTGTCACGGTGAGGCACCCCTCGACCATTGCGCGGTCCGTCGAATCTTCGATATCGACGGGCGTGGTGCCCGTGATGATGTCGCCGGCTTCGGTGGCGGCGTGCAAGCGGGTGCCCGCCTCGGCGGCTTCGCTGGTGCCCCCTGTGCTCTTGAAACCAGGGCAGACCTCGCGGTACTCCAGCGAGCTGGGACCATAAGGGTGGTGCTTCGACGGCGCTTCCGCGGGCACCGTATGGTTGCGCCACCACTTAACAGCGCCCTCGTAGAGATCCGCATTCCAGGATTTCAGGGCTTCAAGGCTGTTGGCATCGTGGACCTCATTAGGAAGCGTGATGCCCAGGTGCGAGCAGATGTAATGCCTGTAGACCTGGCAAAGCATTCGCTCGGGAGGGATGGCAGGAGCCTTCTCGACTTCTTCCTTCGAGGGACCTTTCGGCGTGACCTTGGGTTCCGGCGTCTTCTCTGGTTCCGGCGTCTTCTCCGGTTCCGGCGTCTTCTCCGGTTCGGGTGTTGACGGGGGCACCACAACGGGAACCTGTTTGGGGGCGAGCGCCTCGATAATCTGACACGCCTGCTGATAGCTCAACACGCACTGCTCCGCGTCACCGGGGAACGGGTCGGTGCCATAGGCAAGTTCGAGGGCCGCCAGAATGTCTTCCGGCGAGATCCCTTCCGCGACGGCAGGCCCGAAGGCGAGAAAATGCGCCTTGCCGACTGTCACCTGCTGCACGTCAGGCGTAAACGGATTGGAACCCCACGCCCGTTCAAGGATGCCGGGCACGTCCACGGAGGGCGCCTCGGGCGTGACAACCGGGAACTGCGTCGTCGGCGGGTTGAGGGACTTGATGTACCTGTCGAGGCACTCTTCAGAGCAGAAGCGTTCGCCCTTCTGCACATCGTCCTCCGGGTAGGTGTAGTATTCCGTACCCTTGCTCACTGAAGCGCCACAGTGGCAAACAAATGCTTTGCGGCTCTTCCTTACTTTTCGTTTCGACATTTTGGTCTCCTCTTGCCATGTTTCAGTGACCGCCAAGTCACCGTCATTGAGCAGGTCTATATTCAGGAGCTTGCGCTGCACCTGTGAACATACGCGCTCCTCTATTGTGCCTGCAGCGTACACCAGACGCTGAAGGCTTTTGCTTTTCGCGCCCGCCCGGTGTACGCGCCCAAGTGCCTGCTTAAACTGCACAGCAGAGTAGCTGGGGCAAATGAGCGCCACACGCGGGCGGGTGCCATGTGTGTCATGCAGCGAGATGCTTTGGCCTCCCGCCTCTATCTGGCACAAGCAGACGTACAGCTTGTCGCCTTGGAACAGGTCAATCGACTGTTGTCTAGCAACAGGATTTTGGTCACCATGTACCATAGCGATTTCTGTTTTCTGCCTTGCGAAATACTCTTTGATCAAACGGTAGGTGGTACGGTAGTTGACAAACAGCACCACACTGTTGCCCTCTTCGATAAGGTCTTCCGTCATGCCAATAAGACCGGCAACCTTTTGCGTTTCGGCAAGCTGTCTCTGCCGGGTGGTTTCTTCGAGGTCGCTCACGGAGTTGTCCAGCATCACTTGGTACGCATTGACCGTAGACTGGACTTCGGGCCACTTCTTAGGGTCGTAGGTGAAGTCGTACGCTTCGGCGGTGATCTGGGTCTCGGGAAAACCAGGCACGTCGTTCTTGCGAACGCGGACACCGTGCTCTGGAAAAAGCTGAAGGTGCAGCTCTTTAAGTTTGCGCTTTGCCTTTTGCACACGGGCGTAGGCTTTCGTCTCGGGAGAATGCTCGCCACGCGGCCATATGTAGTGACCCATCCAGTCTTTGCAGACTCCATGCTGCAAGGCCCACTTCCAGTAGTTCTGAAAATCGAACAGCTTCAGCATCGCGCCCAGGGCTTTCATCTCCAGTGGATTCTCCGCAGCCGTCGCGCTTAGCCCGAGTGTGAGCAGGTTCTGGCGGGCCGCCGCGGTCAGCATGCTGGCGTTGATGGTGTCCCGGCCCTTGCAGCGATGCACCTCGTCGAATACCAGCAGCACGTTCTCGGGCAACGTCCACTTCCAAACGTGTACTTTGCCTTTTCGGTGATATTCCGCATAACCGTTGCGCAACCTGTTGCTTCGCAACGCTTCATAGTTGATTACGCCGTGAATGTCGGCCCCCGCTTCACCCAGTACTCTACGCCAGACAGGTCGGATGTTCAGAGGGCACACTACGAACGTGGGTCTGTTGAAGTGGTGGGCCAGGGCGCTGGCCACATAGGTTTTACCGATGCCAGTGTCGCTCGCGTCGAGAGCGGCACGGTGGCGCAACAGAGCCCGGCGCAGTACGTCGTAGGGCTCATGCTGAAACGGTAGAAGTTCAAACATTACAGAGTGCCCCATACGTTGAAGACAGCGTAGGCAACCAACACCGCGAACAATGCCGCGATGGTACCGTTAAGGTGCCTTTGCAACAGGTGGCACCGGTCTCTGTAGTACTCCACATCACGACGGGCCGCGAGAAGATCCAGGTAAACGTCTCTTTGTTTGGGGGCTTCTTGATTCATGCTTTCACCAGCTTTTCCAGATGCCTGCGGCTCCAGAGCAACAGGCGGCTGTTGATACGTTTTGCTTTGAGCAGCTTCTGCTTCTCATAGCGGTACAATGTCTTACGACTGACACCTAAAAAGCGCATGGCCTCTTCGGTTGTCATGGTTTCGGTTCCTGATTTCATTGTGTCTCCTTTCTGAAACTGTCCGAACAATATGCTATCGGACAAATCGAGTCAACTGTTAAATTGGCAAATCGTCTTTTTCTTTTCGGGAGGGTCTTCTGACACGGCTGCAATTCTCCGCTCGGTGTAGCCATCGGCAGTTCTCAAGGCAATAATCGCCGTCCGGGTCAATACGGTCCAAGTGAAACTCCGGGCTGGGTTGCCAGCCCAGGTCGACCAGAAAGTTCTTGAAGCCTATGCGGGGTTCTGACCACCGCGCGCACACCTTAATGCCCCGCCCGCCATACAGGTGATACCATTCGTGATTTATGCAGGTACACCTACGCATCATGCCTTTCCAGGTGTAGTAGCCAGGGGGACGGCTCTTAGCGTAGCGCCTCTGGCCGGCTGCATGACGTTTTCTTTTCTGGCGGGGCGTCATGGTTGTTCCTGTCCTCAAACTGTAATGTCATTACCCGGTCACGGAGTTATGTGGGCGCGATCTGTCCAATACACTGTTCGATTTCATAGTGATGCCACCCAAGCCATGAACAAGACATGCAGCACGTTATCAGTAACGATGATTGACCACGGCGAACACGGCCCCGTCGCAAATGCCGCGCTGCCCTTCGCCTTCATCAGCCAAACCACAAGCCCTGTGCGGTCTTGTGCGAAGTGCTCAACCCCGATCAAGGCCAATTGCCACCACGCCAGCGGCGTGAACAGAAACGGGATGAGGTATGTCAGAACATGAACGGCGCAGATCCAAGAGGCTCGCTTCTTCCCGTTCGCCATCCAGTCAGTTTGAATCAGGTAGTCCCCGATCAAGTGTGCATATATCCAGTGCATGTTCTTCCTTTCCGTTCTGATTCAGAATCGAACAAGAGCATTCACGCTACGTCCTTTCGCTTCGCTTCAGGCCGAGCGTGATGCTTGGCGTTCTGCTGATTAGGATTCCCAAACTCGATATTCAACCGACCGACAGTGATCCGCCAAGCAACCATCCCGTCTGGAGCCACGAGCTTACACAGTGCCAATCGCAAATAGTGCCGATATCCGGCAGAGTCCGTCACCCACCACCCGTCTGATGCCGAGTGCATCTTGACCAGCCACCCTCGCAGAACAAATCGCCGGACCGTACCAGCAAAAGCCGCCAAGCGTATTTTCATGTGTCACATCTTTCTGCGGCTTTTGCCGGCCGGTCAGCCTGATCGTTCGGCTTCAGCAATCCGCCTTGTTGACCACAGTAAATGCACGGGCCTCCATCGGACTCGTATTCGTGCTCGCATTGAGTGCGACTCGCTACCGCGCCAGCCTCACGCGGGGCGTTCGGCAGGGATCGGCACACGGCCCCGAAGGGCAGCTTTGCGCGGCACCCTACCTCACACCCGCTGTCCCGCGGATGCGGGTAGCCGTGCCTGCATCGTTCTCCGTCGCTGTTTAACCTGTCGCACCGGTCGGCACACTCGCAAATGCTGTCCGCCGAATAATACGTTCCACTCGTACCGACAAAGGCCTGTTTTGCGTTGTCTGTCATGTCAGTCACCGGTCACGGAGTTATGTGGACGCGATCTGTCCAATACACTGTTCTGCCTACTCTTCTCCGCGTCATGCTTTACCAGCGCCCACCGAACGTCTGTCCATAGGTCGTAGTGTTCGGCGGGGTCCAGCCCGAGCGCACGGCAAGCGGCATCTGCGGCTGCGTTGAGTTGCGCCCGATCCCACCGGCGGGCAGAACAAGGCGTCAGAGGCGATTCAGAAAGGCCGCGTTTTGAGCAATCCCAACGGTGAGTCCCGTTGTAGCAGCCGCACTCTTTGCAACACGTTGTCATGTATCCTGCCTTTCTGAACGCCTCAACTCTGCGTTGGCCGTACCAGCAATCCGCAACAACAGGTCGCGGAACTCGATAGGCGTGTGTATCCGTGGCGTGCTGTTCTTGCCGCCACCACGCGCCCCGACTTCCCCGAGGCGCATTGCTCGTTTCAGACCCATACCAGCGGTTGCCGGATACTGCCATCTTGGTGCAATCCGGGTGCAGTCCGATTATGTCCCAATACGGACTGCCGTTTGCATGTTTGCGGTCAATGTATCCAAGCACGTCACCGACAAGATGCCATTGCGGATCACCCTCGCACGGCTTCAGGTCGCAAGACCATGAATCATGTCCCAGCGCCCGGAACGCATCCCGGACAATCCCGCTGCACTCGCATCCAATCAACACCTTCATAGCGTTTCTCCCGAATCCAGATTTCCAACAATCCCATGCACCGCTATCGTGGTTCCGCTCCGCTGCACCCCGAAGGGTGATGGGGAGCGTTCGCAATACAATCAAACACGCTCACCACCTGCACCCGCCCGAAGTACGTTCGCGGTTGCCACAGGTAGCAGCCCGTCAGCTTCCATGCGTCATGCGCTTTCTTGTATCCACCGTCCCGGCGTGCTGGTAGAAACCAATGTTGGAAGATCACGCGGCGGGACGCCACGCGGATCAACTCCCGCAGCAGGTCGTGGTTCCATTGCATCTTGCCGTTGTACGGCGGGTCACACAGCACCGTCTCAAAGCTGGCGTCCGGCACGGTCGCCCGCATGTCGGCAGCGTCCCCCACCATGTCAGGCTCGTTCGCCGGGTCAGCGTCAAAGCGCACGTCGCCAAGTCTGGACTTCCCGCAGCAGACGTGCAGCGTCCGACCGACGAACAGCGTCCGCAGGAACGTCTCGATTTCTTCCGGCCACAGCACCTTGCCCACCGTGTAGATGTGCGCGGTTCCGGCCAGCGGGACGTTGCCCTTTGTGGCTTCAATCCCCGGCTGGTGTTTGTAGGTCACGGTTCCCATGTCATTCCTCCTTCTCGGCTGTCACTGTCCGGTCAAGCCGGGCGTTCGATTCACGGACTGCGAGCATCGCATCAGCAAGGGCGTAGGCGGTACGTGCCACCGCCGCAGCTTGTCCGTTGTCCGTCTCGCTGAACTTGGGCAGAACAGGTTTGCCGTGTGCGTTCCCGCTTCGGCAGGCCAGCGTGTAGTCATCGACGGCGGCGTGAAGAGCCTGTGCCGCCAGCCAATCGCGAAGGGGAATCGAACAATCGGCTGCACACGTACCTCCGGGGGCCGCGTTTTCGGTTGTGTTTCGGTCTGTCATGGTGTCAGTCCTCCTTGGTTGATTCGGCCCCCGGAGTCCGGTGAGCCGGGACGTTCGGCTTCAAGAACGCGATCCAGTGCGTCTTGCTCTGTTTCCCGCTGCGGTGGCCGTACAGCGGCTTCTCCGGCGTCAGTGCCAGAACCTCGGTCACCGGCACGTCGTATTCGCACCACTTAAAAACCAGCGTGCCTTCCGGTCTCAGGACGCGGAAGCACTCGGCAAACCCCTTGCGGAGCATGTCGCGCCAGTCCCCCGTCAAGCGTCCGTAGCACTTCGCCATGTAGCTGTTCTGCCCCAGCGTCGTCATGTGCGGCGGGTCAAAGACGACGTGCGCGAACGTGTCCGACGGAAACGGCAACGCGGTGAAGTCAGCCACCTTGTCCGGCGCAATCTCCAGCACGCGAAACCCTTTGCGGTTGCTGCTGTCGTTCCTCACGATGGTCTCGGCTCGGTTATCCACAAACAGAGTCCTTTCGTCTCGCGGGTCAAACCAGAACGCACGCTTTGAGCAGCAGGCGTCCAGGACCGGCGGAAAAGCCGAACAAAGAGGTGGAGCCGTACATTCATTCCGCTTCGCTTCACTCATGACGCTCACCTCCAGCGTTCGCGCTATGAACTATCGGATGTCCCTCGACGATCCAATCTATGCCGGGCACGCGCTCCATGCTGTTCATTTCCTTGGCCTTGGCGTTTGCGGCGGATTCGTCCGCAAACACCTGGGCCACCCTGTCGCCCTCGTATTCGATATGACGCAGGACCACAAACACGCGAACAAGACGCTTCACTTTATCCTCCGTTCGCTGCCGCTCACTTCGGAAAAGTGAGCGTTGGCGTTGGAATCGAGATGCACACGCACCAGTTCAATCGCCAGAATCAGCGCAGATGCGTTGCGGTTACACGCGGAAACGTGCCGGTCAGCATCGGCCATCGACATCTTTCCGCACTTAACCAATCTGTCGCACTCTTCGCGGGAGTAGACCTCCCCATCAGGTATCCGCTCCAGCCGCTGAAGAACTTCGTCCTTTTCCATCGCCATCACTCACCCCCATTCAGATTTCCAACAATCCCATCGACGGTACGGCGAGTACGCCGCCCGTCATGGGTGGCGTTCGCCATCAACCTTGCGTTCTCTGCCAACCGCTCGCGCAGTTCCGTCCAGACCTGCACGTATCCGCGCAGCGTCCAGTGGTGGCCGCAGTTGCATTCCCCTGTCACCTTGAAATACTCCCCGTCGCCATGCCACCCTTTCTCTTCGCCGGGATGCCATCGGCTGTAGCATGTGATGTGCTCCACAAGAGAGATGTCGAGAGACCGACACTTCGGGCACCGGATGGGGCGAAGATCTTTGTACCCAATCTTGCGACCACATGGGCCGCAGAGCGGATCGACTTCAACCGGATCGCAATCCCCCGTCGCTCTCGGGTATCCGTCTTTGCCGAGAAATCGTCCGCACTCCACGCATTGCAGCGGAAAGGCCCCAACATGTCGTCCGACCGTACTCGAAACAGCCGCTTTCGTTTCGGTGTTCATGCAACCCCTTTCCCCGGCTGTTTCGAGCCGGTCAACTCTGCGTTGGCCACCTATACGAATGACACGCGCAGACACAACTTTCTGCACCCCACGCGATCCGAGTAGATTGCGGCTATCTTCTGCGGCAGTAGCCGTGCCGTTTTGCTGTACGATCCATTTGCCGCTTGGCGGGGGTTCCACGACTGGAGGTAGTCCACGTAGCAAGCTCCATCCCACGGGTCCACCACGCGCAAACGCAAGACCCTGGGCCGGTGGCCAACAAGGGCATCGAGCCTAGCTCGGTTAGCGGTTTTGGTTGATGCCATCGTTATCTCCTCGCAGGTTCATGCCCGGCGTTGGCCGCATAAGCCAACTTCATCGCCTGATACACGACGTCAGACTGCGCCACTGAAATAACCCACTGATCCTGCCCCCGTAGCCACTGGTGGAACGTCAGCGGACAAGACTCATGGGCGTCAACGTCGCTGTTGATTCCGCCGATTGCTTCTCTTGTTGTGATTGTCATGGTTGCTCCTTTGGATATCCGTTCTCTGTTGAATTGAGAGTAAGCTACAGGATCGGACATGTTGAGTCAATACTTATTTCGGACTTTTTCGGACACTTATTTCTTGCGCTGTTTTTGCCGGGCTGGTACAGTCTCCCGCAAATGGAGGCAACGTAATGAGGATCGTAAACCACCACGCGTTTCTTTTGCTAGAGCCGGGCACCTTGTTCAGCAAGGTCACGCCCAATGTCTTTGACCCGCTCCAGATAAAAGGAGAGACCCTATGGCACGAAGGCACGCCGATTGACTTTAGCTGTCAGGACATAGCTGACGCACTGGACTGCTCGGGCAGCGAGGAGTTCAACAGCTTGATCGAGGACTCGCTTAAAGAGGGTAGGAGCATACCTTTGAACTTTGAGTGCGAGGGTCGGGATGGGTGCTACGACGAAGATCAGCTTTTCGCCGTTTGGGAGGGCTCGGACGTGGAAGCCTTGATTGAAAGGCTTCAAGAAACACTATCGATGAATGGAGGACCTTACTAAATGAAAAAGTTAAGACTGATGCCGAACACGATGGTGGTGGAGATTGAGAACGTGAGCGACGAGATTCAGCTTGGTATTGTACTGCCCCAGCGTGTGCACGAGCGCAAGGGCCGTATTGGCCGCGTCGTTCAGTCCTGCCTGGCTGAGCGCTCGCACAAGCTGCTCAAAGGGCACACGATCGACGGCAAACGTGTGCTGCTCGCCGCGGTCGGGGGCTTCAACGTCGGAGAGAACCGCTACATCTATCCGACCCTCACATGCCTGAACCCGGAAGCAAAGCCAAAGAAGCGCCGGTACGAAAGTACCATTCTCGCCATACTTCCGGATGGAGTCGAAGCCGAGCTAGAAGGCGAAGACAAGCGCTGTCGCTTCTGCGGCCCCGCGAAGTCCGGCAGCAAGCAGGGTATTCTAATGGTGTCCAGGCAGCTTCATGCCGACGAAGGCGACCGGAGGTACACGACGTTGTGCCCGCGTTGCGGCAAGGATCTCGATGGGAGAAAGGTCGACTAAAGGCTTCGGAAGTCGATAGGTTCGATCTGCTTCGCACGAAGGCGCAGCACCTTGTTCTTGGCGGACTGCCGGGCGTCACGACTGATGCTGTTGATCTGTAGCTGCTTCTGCTCGGTGCTCAGCTTCTGGCGATCCCAGCTATCCTTGTAACGCTCGATAAGGCGACGTGTCTCGCGCCCGGCCCAGTACTGGTAGTGCCAGCGTTCCACGTCGTCGGTCACCACGACGCCTTCACCCTTCTCATTAGGCAGTGTGAAGCGGTTACCCCCTCCGGGCAACCACAGCTTGTTCTTCGCCAGGTACGCCCACGTCGGGTCTGATTTCGCGGGAGGTCTGCTCCACAGTATACCTGTGTCGAGTTCGATCTTGTCCCCGAGCCCATTCAGGCGCGGGCGCAGGCTTGCCGCGTTGGCATAGGGTATCACCCGGATAACGCCTTCGACCACGGTGTCTGTCTCGAACAGCGTCGGGTCGTACACCTTCGCGATCTGTGCGACCACATTCGGAACAACCGCGCTTTGAGCGTAGCGTTGCAGGTACCGCTGTACGTTGCGACCGGCGCTGTCAGCGCTGCTTTCCCGGCTGAGTATATCGAAGAGCCCTGCCACAGACGAAAGAAAACCCATGCTGAGCATGGCGCGCCCGGCGCCCAGCAGCACGTATGCCGTGCGGCTTAGGAGGTCCACGTCGGTCATGTCTTCATACCGCTCGGCATCCTTCATGGTTCCAATCGTGGCCGCAATCAGGGCAAACGGGCTCAGCAGGTAACTCACGTAGACATCCCCAAACTGCAAGGTGTAGGGCTTCCAGCCTTTGTTCTGGTTGCGAAGCTGGTTGCGCTTGTTCGGGTCACGAGGCCCCGGCCCGTGGACCTTGAACCAGGCTTCATCATCATCATCATCATCATCGTCACCGGAACCCGACATGAACATCATCGCCGTGAACGCCGTGCCCAGAATTGCTTTCGCATACAGGGTGGCGCGCTCTTCGCCCATGATCTGCCTGTTCGGTGTTTTGTAACCTGTTTTCATCCCGGTTTGTGCCCGCACAAAACCCCACGGGGACCAGTCAAGAAACGAGTTCTGGACGTTGGCGACAATACGCGTGAAAGGCACCACCAAACGCAGTGGCCAGATTGGCTTGGAGGCTTTGCTCAGCGAATCTGCCAAGATGCCCGCATAGCCCTCGGGCTGGTAGTTGAACGTCGCGCGGGCAGCGAACTCGTCAGGATTGAACATGTTCTCCGGGGAAAGCACCTCATCGGCGCGGTTCTGCTCGATCAGCTCGCGCACCCGCCGGCGGCCCTCATCGGTTCGGAAGACCCTGACCGCGGCCTTCTTCATCCATCCGCCGGCGGGATCTCGAAAAGTGTAGCCTTCGTTCTTGGCCTGCTCGGTGAACTCCTCGATGCGGTCTCTCGCGAGGGCCTTCTCAACGAACTCCTTCAAAGGATTGCCACTGAGTCCCTGCTCCCGCGCGGCCCAGATCGCCAGCATAACCGCCCGTGCCTCGTAGACGGGCTTGTACCAGAGCATGTCTTCCGCGGTCAGCAGTCGTCCGACGTACTTCCATTTGTTGAGTATCTTCGTGAGATTGCCTGTGAAAGGGTTTGATTCAAGCGTGGAAGGCATGTCGATTTTCGTTACGTCGCCTTTCATCACGCTCTTGCCCGTCGACAGGTGTACCTTCGCCTCTTCCCACCCGGAAGCGAACCCGCTGAAGAAGCCTCCCCAGATGCGCAGGCTGTCCTGAACAGCAAGCGTCTTGTGCTGCTTGAGGTTGCGCGCCGTGTTGGCGAGCTGCATCGCCATGATGTTGCCAAGCACGTTGACCATCGTGTGCACGAGGTTACGCTCGTGGGTCTGGTGCCCACTCAGAATGTAGGCATACCAGAGCGACCAGATGGGCTCGGTGATCGACGGGCCGCGCTGCTTCTGTATGTAGGCGAGCAGGTCGGTGGTCGCGTCCCGGCGCTTGGCACTGTCCTCGGGGGCCTCCGCAATCAGCTTGCTCAATTCGAGAGCCTTCTTCATCACGTCAGGCGTCAGGTTGAGCAGCTTGTGGGCACGGGCGACCACCCGCAGGTACTCGGCGTCTTCGACGGCTCCCAGATTGCTCAGCGCGATAAGGGCGTCGATCGCGGTCTTGAGATTCCTGTTCGGGTTCTTCGTGTCGAGCTTGCGCAGCGCGGCGGCAACCAGTATAGGTTTCTTCTGCGCGGCAATCTTGCCGAAGCTGTTGATTACTTCCTGGGCGACCTTCTTGGCGTCGGCGGCTTCCAGCCCGGCGGCTTCCAGCTTCGATGCGAGCGAGGTGTTCCCCGTCGAGCTATTGAAGTGCTTGCGGATTGCATGCTTGACGGCTTTCGGAAGGTCGGGGCGCGCGGCGAGCACCTGGTCAGTGATCTTCTGATTCGTCTTCGGCAAAATCTTCTTCAGTGTTTTCAGCTCGGGTTGTATCTGCTGGGCCAACCGTTCGGCATCTTCGCGTTGCAGCTTGGCAAGGTAATACGTCACAGACTCGGGGGTTGCCATCGAATCCGACCAACCCGCGTATGCCTCGGAGGTACGCCCGCCGCGCAAAGCGATGCTGTCGAGCTCGATGCCTGTGTTGATTGCCTCGCGGGCGTACGCCGCGCGCCCCTCCGGAGTCTTCGACGTTTCCGCGAGCTTGCTGAACATCTGCACGAGAGCCTTGCCGAGCCGCACGCGCACCTCTCCCGGCATGTCTTCGCTCGTGCTCTGAAACTTGCGCCTGGCCCCCACCAAGCCGCTTTCCTTCAGTATCTTGAGCACCTTGTCGTCGGTGTCACGATTGTGCGCGACCTTGTGCATGCGCTTTGCCAGCGCGTTGCGTACCTCGTCAATGAACTGCGTGTCTTTCTCGATTCGCTGGGTAAACAGGTGCTGCACTTCGTCATCTGTCTTGCTGAATCGAATATCTGGGGTTCCCGTATTGAACCGCTCGGACAGGGGTATCACGTTGCCATTGTCGTCGACCATCTTCTGCTGCTTCACGGTGTCGCCACTTTCGACGGCGGCCATGTACTCGTCATCAGTCTTACTGAATCGAATGTCTGTACCGTGCGCCCCATCGCTCTTCTCTAGCGCCCGGCGGCGAGCCCTAACCGCCGACATGCTCTGCTGAAGTATTTTGTCCAGCTCGCTGCGGGTGTCCACAGTCAAACCGATCGATCTCAAGAACTCTTCCACGGCATCCACGAAGCTGCTCCACGCGGTCGGGTTCTTGAGTCTGTTCTCGGCAAGCTGCGCGATGGCCTCTTCAATGGCCTCGTAGGCTTCAGTCGGGTTCTTGAAGCTGCCGTCTTTCTTCAGGCTCACGTCAAGCCCGTAACGCTTCGCTACGCCTGCGAGCGCATCGCTGACGGCCTTATCCGACTGCCAGACGCGTGTCAGTACCTTTCGGAACGCCACGCGGTTCTGCGCCCTCTGAGTGGCGTCCTTGCTGTCCAGCCCGAACAAAGCGCGTAGACCCCCATGCACCGCCGTCTCGTGTACGATGGCACGGGCGACCTCTTCAGGCAGCACCTTGTTGCTCAACAGGTAGGTGGTATCCGTCTTCACGTCGTAGAAGGACCGTGTGACGCCCGTGCCGCGAGGTAGGCCCTTCGCATCCGTGCTGCTGGATTCCGCTTCGGCAAGCCGCTCGCGCACGTCCTTGGGTAGACCTTCGACATTGCGCACGGTCACGATGCCGGTGGTGTACTTCCTGGCGAGTCTTTTGGCCGCGCGGTCGACCTTCTTGTGGTGCGCTTCCGAATCTCGAAGAGCGATCTTCAGCTTCTGGGATCTCTGCGACGGCGGCTTGAAGCTTTGCGGCGGGGGCGTATCGTCGGGTGTACCATTCTCACCACGCACCCACTCACCAGCTTGGAATACTGGATTTTCAACGACCGTTGCGCCCTGCTTACGTGCCTGCGCTTCTTTGGGGTCGCCCTCTTTAAGCCAGGCAATCTTGCCGCCAGCTTCCCACAGACGGATGTCTGTACCTTCCAGAACGGACAGGTCATTTGTGGCACGAAGTACGTCAACAATCTGCGTAGCATTTAACTGTCCGCGAATCTTTGGAAACACCTCACGCATAAAGAAATCCAGATTTGTTTTCCGGGCTTTGCGGGAACGGCCTCTTTGAATGGCTTGCCCCCGCTCTACGCTTTTACCATACGTCAAACTATTAGACGAAACCGTGTATTTGTCCGGGCGAGTAGGGATGCCCTCGAAATCGTCTCCGAACAGCCAACCAGATAAATTAAAGTCCCCCACTCCCCCGCGTCCGGGGGGCGTGTTATCGGTAGGCTCCGTTTCGGATTTTAGCGTGCCCTTGGCAGAGGCTTCGGGGGATGTTGTTTTCTCAGATGATTGAACCACGCCCCCAGCGGGTGTAGTCGAACCGGCGGGTTCAGTCAACTCCTGGGGAGCTGTTGGGGATTCCACTTTCTGACTTGGGGGCTCGCCCACCGCGCCGGGCGCGGGTTCGGAAATACGTTCCGAAATATCAAACTGTTTGGTGTCGGGTTGCTCGGCCTCCGTAGGTGCCGGGATACCCGCTTCGGCCTCAAGCTGGGCTTCCAGTGCCGCGGCCTGCTCGCGGGTGTCGTCCATCTCAACAGACAGTTGCGCGAGGCGCTGGTCGGTTTCCTGCACGGAGAGCACGCGGTCGGCGGCGTCAGGCGTCAGTCCCATTGCAAGCAGGGTCTCCCTCTGGGCGTCGACGCGGTTGCCCATCACACTTCCAACTACAGCACCCCCCGCAGGCAGCACCAGAAAGGCCAGCAGCTCGGCCTGGCTCTGCTCGGATTCAGGAAATATCGTCTTGAGCTTGTCGTAAATCGTGGCGTCGTCCGGAAGATCCGTGAGACCTGTAAACGCACGTATCGCGGCAGCCATCCGTTCTTCCCCGTACTCCGTGAAGGGATCGTGCACGCCGACCTCGGCCATCACCTTGAACACCTTGCGGACTCCGGGCGAGGGCACCAGCTTCTGCATGGCCGTAACCAGTCCTGGGGGAACCTTGCCGCCCAGATTACCCTTCAGGTACTTTCCAATCACAGGCACCGCGTCACCCCCGTGTTCCGTGAGTACCTCGACGTAATTGTCGAGCCAGCCCTTCCACAGAGCAAGCGCCATGGAGTCGCCTGCCTCGGCAAGCTGCACCCCGATGTTGCCGAGTTCGTCGGTGGTCGCCAGTATATCCGGTGATGCGAACCGGCCGGCGGTCTCCAGCGCCCGGTGTCCCATCAGGGTCGATTGTATGGCGCTGCCCGCGAGGGTTCCCACGACGCGCGCTATGGCGCGTTTGACGACGCTTTTACCCGCGCCCCCAAGCATCTTTCGCGTGGCAAGCGTCGTAACTGTTGCGCATGTTTTGAAAGCTCCTTTTGTCAGTGCCATCTCAGCGACAAAGGTCGGAAGGTTTGCGATGATGCCCGCCGTCTTCGTGCCAATGCCTGATGCCTGCACCGCCGACAACGACATCTTGTTGTACAGCGGAACAAAGGTGTGCAGGTCGAGAAGCCGCTGGGGATCGTCGTCGCCGTCGTAGTACCTGTCGGGATCACTCAGCCGTATGGCACTCGTCACGAAGTCATTGATCTCCTTCAAGCTGGCCAGGCTGCCCACGATAGGGACCTTCTTTATGGCCTCACCCGCACCGAACTCTCGTTTGAATTGTGAACCAAAGTTCTTCCAAAAACCGACCGCTGCGTGTCGATGCTTTGCTTTGGCAAGCTCAAGATCCGTGAGCAGCTTCGGCAGGGGTTCCTTGAGGCGCTTCGCCGCGATGCTCGCTCGGGTAGGCTGCTGCATAAGTATCGGGGAAATACCCACAACACCGGGCGCGGGCGCGTAGAATTGCTCGCTCTCGACGACACGGCCCTCGCGAATGCTGGCACGTTCCTCGGGGGACAGCGCTGTGGAAAGGGCTAGTCTCTGGAAGAAGGAGTTCTCGACTTGTTCACGGGCATCAGTGATAGGGGGCGCGGGTGCCAGCTTCGGGGCAGGCGGCTCAGGCCGTACGGGCGCGTCAGTGGAAGGCTGCCCTGAAATCAAAGACATCAGGGTAGGTGCCATCGGCGCTGCAGGTGCCGTGGGCTGTGGTGCCACCGCCGCGGATTGGCCTGAAACCAAAGACATCAGCGTAGGCGCTTCGGGAGCCGCAGGAGAGGGCACCCCCACCTTGGCGTCAGGAGGTGCGGCCTGCGCGGGTGGGGGTGCCTGGGGTGTGGAGGAGGCCGCCGGCGGTGCAGCGCCGGTAACCAGGGAGAAGAGTCCTAAAGAGGGCTTGCCGCCCCCCGCGCGCGCCATCCCCGTCTGCGTAATCGTCGGGGTCGCGGTCGTTGGAAGTTCACCAAGTATTTCTGTTGGGTTTGGCATTATTTCATTGCCCTGTTGAGCAGCGACTCCCTGAAGCTGGGCAGCGCGGCTTTGAATGCCTGTTTAGGTGCGGGGGGCACACCCATCAACTTCGCAATCTGGTCAGCCTGCTCGTACAGCATGTCGTCAGACTCCTGTGAAAACAAGCTCTGGTAAAACTGCGAGTAGGCTTGCTTGACCTGGGTGGCTGCCTCGGGTGTCAGTCCAAGGCTCGCGGTTTCCTTCACCGCATCGTCAGCGGCAAGTCCCGCAGCGCCTACAAGCTCAGCCTGCCTGCCCCCCTGGTATACGTCCCACGGTATCAGGTTGTCTTCCTCAATCTTCTGCAAGTCATCGGGGGATGCCAGCACGGGCTTTCCGCCGGTGTCCGCGAAGACGCTCAGGCGTCGGTCGTTGCCCTTCCCCGCGGTCAGCTTTTCAGCCCGCCTCTGCATGCGCTGGGCTTCGGTTTCAAGACTCCGGTACTCCTCGACACTCTTCTTGTGCCTGAGTTGCTGCTCATCAGGCTTCGGTTCTTTCGCCTCCCCCAGCAAAGGAACCCCACCCAGCAGCCTGCCCGTTTCCGCAACCGATGCGCCCCGTGCCTCCGCCACCCGAATCGTCTCCGCATTCTGGGCCTTCGCTTCAAGCTCGTCCTGCTGTTTCTTGAGCTTGACGTTCAGCTCACCCCGACGCTGCGTTTCATCAAGCTCTCGCGTGAAGTCGCGCTCCCGCGCCATGTCCGGGTTTACCGGAAGCGGTCGACCGGCAGCATCCATGAAAGTGTAGCCGCGGGCCTGAAGCTCATCCAGGGTGGCCTGGTCCGGCTGAATGCCCTGCTCGTACATGTCTGCGATTTCCTGTTGATCCGGAAACGCCGCGCGCAAAGACAACGCGTTGCCTCTGTTCGCTTCGGTAGCCACCATCTCCCGCCGGCGTTCGATCGCGGTGTTCTCCGCACGCTGCTTCTTCAGGTTCTCCGGAAGATTCAGCTCCAGGTACTGCGCGACATCTGACTTGATCGCCGGATGATAGCCCTCGACAGACTGCGCGAGTGCGTAGAAGTCATCTTCGGTGAGCTCAGGCCGGGCGTCCCCCGCAAGGGCCTGCGAGAAGCTCTTCTTCCACGCGCGAAGCTGCCCGCTCATAAACTGTTCAGCCGCGCTGCCTTCGGCACCCTTCTGGCGAAGGGGCACCCTCTGTGCGTTAAGTGTGGATGTGGGATCGGAAGACGCCTGGAAATCGGCAGCCGACTCGATCGGTTGAGCCCCTACCTGAAAAGGTTGTGTGGCGCCCATTGCGGCGGCTTGTATCAGCTTGTCGGCGGCCTGCTGAGGCACCTGCGGCTGAACAGGGGTAACACCCGCGAGCTGCTGCATGGCGAAGCGGCTCTGGTTGTTCTGCCTGCGATTGTAAACGACACTGGGCTCGCCCTTGCGCTGCACCGTGGGATCTGTTACCCGCGGGTCACCAATGATGCGGCGGTAACGCTCGGTGTTCTGCTGCACGATAGGGGGCGTGCCCTGAAGATTCTCCTGGGGCGTCAAGCCTATCGGTCTTGGTTTCATTAAGGGCATTGTTAAGCCTCGCTTTCCCTCAAGGTTCGTATTGAAGCATGTTCGTCCCATTTAATCCAGCGTTTACCGTGACTCTTTATCTTGGCGGCGATCTCAGGAAGGGCGCGGTCATGCCCTTGCCACTCGTGAGATGCCCTGGGGGCTACCCTTTGAACACACTTCAGTGCAGACGCGGCATAGGGAAACTCAGAATGGTACTCCGTACCCCCGTCAATGCCCGCTGTAATAACACACGGGGCCTGTGAGTGCCTGCACAACAATTCAACTGCTGCTTCCGCCGTACTATTATTTGCGGGCACACTGCCTGGCCCTTCGTTCCAGTCAAACACGTAGATGCGGTCCCCCAATTCCTGTAACACCGGATGCGAGCACTCCGCGAGAGCCACCCGGTCATTAGGTCTCCCATTATGACACATTCTTGTAGGAAGAAACAAAGCAGGTATCTTGTGTGTGTGCTTCTTAAGAAAGTCCAGGGTGTCAAGGTCTAACGCGATCACCACGTTCACCTTCACCTCCGTGCACACATCGTTCAGCCCCATCCGAAAGCCTGGAGGAGAATTGTCAAGCAGGGCCTGGAACGAAGGACCTTTTCCGATTAGTGTCCACGGGATATCCGGGTCCTGGCTCCAGGGATACTCTGAAATACCTCGAAACCTTTCAAGGGAAGCTACTATCCTGGCATGTCTATCCAGACCCCCTCCCATCCACGCTTCGTTTTCAGCCCCCACGCTTTTCATGTGATGCCACTGCCGGGACCCCAACCACCCTTCCGCAAACATCCGGTTCCAGCCCTGCCCCGCGAATATGCAGCCTCTATCGGCGGCCTGAAACTTCTTCGGGTGTTGCAGCTTGCGTATCCAGTCCGCGCGCGCCATCCAGAAGTTGCCTTGGTAGTGCGGAAAACTCGGGTTGTGCTGCCAGTTGCATCCTACCATGTCGTACTCCCGCAGGTACTCTAGGTTCTGCTGCCAAGGTACCACCAGGTAGTGTTGCATAACTCGACGCCACTTGATTTTGTGCGGGTCCTCAGTGTTGCTCACGCCCTTCGTGTGCATGTACAGACAGGCAGCTTCTCCTGCCGTCTGCGCCCACTCGTACAAAGCGCTCAACGTGGGCTCCTCGAATCTCCACCGGCTGCGGTCCTCAAGCGGTACCGACTGCAAGTTGACGCCCCACTGCGCGGCGATCGCCAGGCACTTTGCTTCGCCCTCGGGGTCGTCCCCCACGATACACGCGGTTACCTTATCTCCCAGCCCAACACCTTTCAGTAGCTTCAACTGCTCTGTCACCACCGGCTGCCAGGCGTTCATGCACGCGATGTGGTAGAACACCTCGGGCTTTTCAAACGTCGCAGGATTGGCTTTACGCCTTGCAAGTTCCGCCAGAAATACTTCGTGATCCGTCATCGGCTCCCCTTCCACTTATCCAGCGCTTCGGCCTCCGTAGACGCTTCGAGCTCAACCACCTTCATATCCGTAGCACTCTGCAAGAACTCAACCGTTGCTTTCGGGTGCCACACCGCGGCGACACCCTCCCGCAGGGCTTCCGCTTCCTGCGACACGCACGCAATCCACTCTGACATCTTCTTTCGGCGCGTGTCTTCGTCGTGCTCAGCATCAAAGATGTCGAGCAGTCCCATGTCTATGCTTGACGTTTCATCCCGCCAGTAGCCTGTATGGAATCCATGTTTTCGCAGCTCGACCACGACGGTGCGGGGGGCCTTCAGTAACACCAGCGTATCCGACACGTAGAGAGGGGCCTCGCGCAAGGGCAGCCCGAGTGCGCTCGCCTGCTGTACCGCCTCGATCTCGGTGTCCGCCCGGATGACGTGTACATCCTCGCTCGATACCTGTCGTAGAAACGCCTCCTCAATCTCAGGGTGCCAGACCGTGCATACCAGCCCCTCTTCCGCAGCGCACTCCCACTGCAGCGTGTACAGCCACCGCACCATGCGGTTGCGGCGATCTCCCTCGGGGAGTCCAAGCACATCAAGCAGCCCCAGGTCGTAGCCCGTGGCAACATCCCGAGAATACCCTGTGTGAAAACCCCAGGCCCTCAGCTTACGCACGACGGCGCCAGGTGCTCTCAACAGCACCACGGGCTGCCCCTCGACGGGTGCCGACCACCGCTTCGCCGCGTTCATGCCCCCGGATATGTCGCTCTTGCCGTGCGCCTGCGACACCAGAAACCGTTTGGGCGCATACACCTTGTACCGTATCTGCACCTCCCCCATACGATGATCGCAGTGCCCTACCGTGCTTACCCAGTACTGGTAGAGGGCTTTAAGATAATCCCCGCGAAGAGCATACGCGTGCGTGCGCTGGGTGTTCTTGCAGCGCACCACCGTCGCATTGACCGTGACCGGCAGAGAGCGCCCAATGTGCTGCCCCCCAAGCATGAGCTGGTCCCAGTCGTCGGGCACGTTCTCAAGAAACTCTTTTACCTTTTGGGTAAAATCCTTCCCTATCCGGGCGTCGTCTTCGAGCACTAACAGCTTGTCCACTCCGTCAAGGATAGCGCTCTCCAGCACCCTCCGGTGGCTAAGCATGCACCCCCATGCCCCACCTCCGTCGCGGTGTCCATACGGCGTGGGCAGCTTGTTGGAGGCTCCGTCTACGCCCTCCACCCAGGTGGGCCATGCAAAAGGCCAGCCCCACTTCCGGAGGTTGCTCTCGAAGTCGGCAAGCCTGTCGGGCCGACGCTTCATATTGATTACGACTACCCGGTCAAAGTACTTACTCAGGTCCCCCACGTCGCCCTGGCCCCCTATCGCCGCCTTGTGGTTAAGCTCCTGCACGTCTTCGGGGTCGAGCTGCACATAGGCCACAAACTGCTCTTGGAGCGTTCTCCAGGCGTCCTCGGTAAACGTCCAAGGGTTATCTGCCACTGCCGCTTTTGCCGCAACGTCCCGCCAGCCTGTAGGGCGCTTCCGCGCCACTTCCGCGAACTGGCTGTGTGTCAGAGTTATCATTCCACCTGTGTCCTGCTTTAATCGTTCGAGGGGCAATTCGCTGAAGCCTCCTGCCAGGTATCATAAGGGCCTGCAACAGCAACACAGTCCCAACTTATCGTGCCGTCAGTGGCATGCGAATTGGGGTCAATACCCCCGGCGTCCTCGATGAAATACCGGGTGTAGGCAATACTGCCGGTCCAATCCGGAGAATTATACACTGTTGCGTGGATACAATACCACGCTTCTACCGGGGGACCACACCCTACCGCTGCTTCTGCCTGCGTATCAAAAGGACCTGAAACAATGACGTAATCCCAGCTTATTGTACCGTTGTTATCGTGCTCCTCGGGGTTGCTGCCCCCACTGTTCATTACCCAGTATGTCTCGTAGGCAACCTCGCCTGACCATGTGGGGCTGCTCCAAACGGTTACGTGTAAGCAGTACCAAGTGGCTGCCCCGCCTGATCCAGAGCTACTGCCCGACCCGCCAGAAACCATTCCACCACTTCCTCCGATAGAGCCACTTCCTGCCCCCG
>Ga0268276_1001021_pt1 | contig 29613 bp, 21 predicted proteins | sample saktaG_4_FD_190145 | JGI IMG/M metagenome (GOLD analysis project Ga0268276, IMG submission 190145) | Saline water microbial communities from Sakinaw Lake, British Columbia, Canada - sak_2010_1_5_45m | ecosystem: Environmental > Aquatic > Non-marine Saline and Alkaline > Saline ...
TTTCTTCAAATTCCTTTAACCTACCGTGCACTGTATGTGGCTCTACCACAATAGGGAATTCATTAATAGAGCCTAAAAATTCTATAAATCCCTGGTTCCTATCCCCAATACCTCTTTTGTCTATATGTTCATATAGGCCATATTCATGTTCTATATGCACTACATAAGGTGACAGTTTTTTAATTTTTTTTGCTACCGATTTCCACCAAAAACGATACGAAGTATCTATTATAGGGAAAACCCCTTCACCGGTCCCATCTGTATGGCTTATTACCAGAACATCTCTTTCCGGATTTTCTTTCTGGATAAATTCTCTGGCTTCTTCACAAAATGTAGCAATACCACATAACCTCGGATAATAACTTGATATTAAGACTATTGGTTTTCTATTTGACATTATTTACTCCTTAAATTTGTGCTGTTTTTATAAAATCTATTTATGTGTTAATCCCATAATTGAGTGACTACCCCTTTAATTGGGACACCATACCCTAATTAAATTTTAGAAAGGAGGAATCAATCAAAGATATTATATCACAAATAGTTTGGTAAGGTCAGGAACTTCATTCCTCTTTTTTATTTCTATTTTTATAAACCCATCGATTCAACCCAATAAAAGAACAGAATAATAACTAAACAAAGAGGTAAAATCACCATCCAGGGATTCACTTTAAAATACTCGGGAATGGTTATGTCGCCAAACCATCCTTTTTTTAGAATACCCTGTAAACCGGGATAAAGATGAGCAAAAATTCCTGAACCAACTAGAATCCCAATAAGACCTCCGAACAAGGCATCCAGATTACCCTGGCCAATCGCCGTGGATATGGTTCCGGGACAATAACCGAGTACCGCAAAACCCACACCAAATATCAACCCGCCAACCACGGTCATGCCTATTGAACCCGGTTTAGGATGAAGTTGGGCCAAACCATACCCTTTTAAAATATAAATACCGATCATTCCGACAACCACGGCAGATAGCATAATTTTAATGACGGTAAAATCTTTTAGCAGCAGCTGTCCCAGGATAATATCATATTTTCCTGCCCCACCCTTCTGTAGAAGGAAACCAAAAATAATTCCCATGAACAGACCAAGAATAAGTTGAGTTTGTTTTTTTAAATGCAAATTTTTTAACATCTTAAACTCCTATTCCTTAATAAATCAAGTGAGCAGCTAATATACCACTGGCAAAAAAGAAAATAACGGCAACCCAGCTGCTTACCGCCAGCTGAAGGGTACCACTGATGCCGTGACCACTGGTACAACCATTAGCCCATCTTGCCCCAATTCCCATAATAATACCACCCAGGAAAGCAGTAAGTATCCGAGGAAACACCTGAAGGCCGAACCTGGCTATCCATAGGGATGGAAGCCATCTTAACTGAAACTCTCCGGAAAGGTTAGCAGAACAAAACGAACCAATGATTATCCCCAGGACAAACATCCACTCCCAGTCAATTTCAGCAGGGAATTTCTGGTAATAGAGCTGATTCTTTACGGATTTTCCGGTCAGAGCTTGTTCAATCATACCACTGGTCCGGGCAAATGCAGTTGAGCAACCGATCGGTTTGTCGGAAAGCAAAAAAGTAAACCAGCTCAGAATCCCGATTCCTGCTCCCACCCAATAAGGTGACCATAATTTCAAGGCGAGAATATCCATTTCAAATTCCTCCTCTTTATTATAATTATTTACCATGAAGTCTACCCCGATAAAGGAAACTTCCCTATTTTTTTATCATCACCCGATTTTGTCAAAATGCTCCCATACCGGTCATTCCACCGGCTACATTAACCAGATGATAAAAACCCTTTTTTAGTAATATTGATATAGCTAAACTCGAACGATGGCCGGTGCTGCAGATAACATAATATTCTTTTTCTTTATCAAGTTCTTTATATCTTTCCCTGAGATCAGGTGCAGAAATATTGATTGCTCCTTTAATATGCTGTTCTTCAAATTCAGAAGGAGCACGAACGTCCAGAATATGAATGGCTCCGTTATTTCGAATATGCTCCAATCCCAGGGCAGAAATCTGGCAAATATGTTGAGTTGGAAGACCATCTTTAGTCCACTCAAACATGCCGCCTTGCAGAAATCCAACGACATTATCCAGACCAACTCTTCTTAACCATATCGCTACTTCTTCTGCTTCAAGGCGATGAGGTGTTACCAAAAGAATCTTTTTCTCCGGGGGGACCACCCATCCGGAAAAAGTAGGGAAATTACCATCAAAATCAATTCCGTAAGAACCGATGATATGCTGACCACCAAAAGCATCATAGCCGCGGCAATCGAGTATCGCATAATCCCCTAATTTGGCTAATTCAGTGAACTCCAAAGGTTTTAAAGATTTAATTTTATCTAAGTTATGAACTAATTCAGGACCTTTTCGATTAATATCACTGCAACGACTGAAATGATCGGGTACCGGGGGCATTTCATTGGTCAGAGAATCAATAAAATCTTCTTCTGATTTAATCTGCAATGGTATATTATATTTCTTTTCATATCCGATGGTACTTCTTCGTTTAGCACCCATAGCCCTTCCGCAGAGGGAACCTGCTCCGTGTGCCGGTAGAACTTCACAAAAATCCGGTAATTTCTTTAATTTTTTAAGACTGAAAAATAGCTGGGAAGCCAATTCTTTTGCCCTTCCCGGGAAAAGGTCAGGCCTGCCTACATCTCCTACAAAGAGGGTATCGCCACAGAAAACGACCACCGGTTCCTTTCCTCTTGATTCATCTACTACAACATAAGAAAGGTGTTCCGGTGTATGACCCGGTGTCTCAATGACCCGAACAGCCACATCATCAATTTTAAATTCATCTCCTTCTTGCAAGGGTTGATGTTTAAATTGACAATTGGCCGAAGCAGGGGTATAAATTTTTGCTCCGGTTTTTTCTGCCAGATCCAGGTGACCCGAAACAAAATCGGCGTGCAGATGAGTCTCTAAAATATGGGTAATTTTAAAATCCATTCTTTTTGCTGCCTCAATATAGATATGGACATCACGTCGGGGATCAATAATTGCACAATTTTCTTTTCCACTTAAAAGATAAGAGCTATGGGCTATTTTGGGTACATAAAATTGTTCGATATACATAAAATCCTCCCTTAAAATAAAATAAATAAAGATAATGGTCACAACCAATAAAATTTGTTTGTGCGTTCAACCTGGTATATTTTTCAAGTACTTTATTTCAATATAATATAATTTTTCTATATTTATTATACTACAAATATTTTATAAATCCTTTTTCAAATAAAAAAGGTCTTAAGATTCCGGGGGCAGCCTTCACAACTTCACCTGCTTCCCAAAATAAATATTCTTTTTGCTTATTTTTATCTCAAAAAAATAGGTGTCTGTCCTCCCTATAAAAGTACTCAACAAAGTCATAGCGTCTTGCAATGATAGAGGAATTAAAACTAACCATATTTACTTATAAATGAGGAAAATGTGTAAAACTTGTGGGAAAATAACTTCTTGAAACCCTTATAAATTAATGGTTTCAAGAGAATAATGCGAGGATTGCTTGTACGAGCAAATTTTGCCTTAACTGATACTTTACCCCTCAAAAATGGCACTTTTTTAACTAAAATTCCATCACCTCAAAATCTGAAAGTGGCTTTTTATAAGGGTTTAGTAATTTTAGAAAGGCAAAAATAGTCCAAAAACGGGGGTCGTAATTGCTGATTTTTCGAAATTTGAAGTGCGTTTAAAGGCACTCTCCGTGCGTTTTTAGGGCATTCCTGAAAGGGGTCTGAAACCCTTACAAATAAAGGGTTTTAAGATAGTAAATAGAAACGGTGGACCGTCCCCTGTTCCTATAAAAATGAGTCAGAGAACTGTGTTTGATCAATATATCGCTTCAGATTAAAAAAAGCATATAAAGGAATATTCAACAAACCCTCATCCATGCGTAAATTGGAAAGCGAGGTACGAATTGCAAATTTGATATCATATTTTTCTCTGAAAACTCTTAGGCTTCGTACCCGTAAATTTTCTCCAGCCTTAACTTCCAGTGGAAAGATAGTTAGCCCATCGGAAAAAACAAAATCAACTTCAGCGGTTGCGGCTGATGTCCAATAATAAATACTTTTAAAACTCATGGACGACAGCTCTTGCAGCACATATTGCTCAGTAAGCGCACCCTTGAACTCCTCAAAAACTCTAACGCTCTCCGTAATTGCCTTTGGGGATAACTCGCTCATTGCACGGAGCAGACCTATGTCAAGATGATATAATTTAAAAGCTTTTAAATCCTCATATGCTTTTAAAGGTAATGCCCCTTTTGTAATTCTACCAACTTTTCGTATAAACCCACTATCTAAAAGCCAAAGTAGCGCATTTTCATATTCTCGTGCTCGTGCACCTTTCTTTACAAGCCCATAGATAAACTTTTTACTTTCTTTTGCAAGCTGCGAAGGAACGCTATTCCACAAATAACGCAATTTAGGAACAATTGCGGATGGAGCATGCTTTGAGAAATCCTGCTGGTAGGTCTCTAAAATTGCATGCTGCTTTTCTTCAACTTTTGCAAAATCACGATATTCAAGCCACGTATTAACGACTGCAGGCATACCTCCAATCACAAAATATAATTTTAAATAATCAATCAGCTTGTTAACAAATGGCTGGGAAAAGGGCATAGAATCAGTTTTTTCAATAAATTTAACCAGCTCCTGCTCCTTGTTTGCTTCTAAAAACTCCTGAAAAGTCAAAGGCTGCAAGGTTAAAAATTCAACCTTTCCAACCGGGAATGAAGTACCTTTGTGAAGTGCGACACCAAGAAGTGATCCGGCACAGCAAATTGGGTATTCCGGTGCGTTTTCTGCAAAATATTTAAGTGCGGTTAATGCGCGGGGGATTTCTTGCACTTCATCGAATATCAATAAAGTTTTTTCAGGAACTATTTTTTTGCCATTTAGAGCGCCGAGCATATCAAGAATTCTTTGTGGCTCAATGGATCCTTCAAATAATTCATTCAGGTTTGGCATGTTTTCAAAATTAATATATAGTACGTCTTCAAAACAAGTTTTTCCAAATTCAATTAAAAGCCACGTTTTACCAACCTGTCTGGCTCCCTTTAAAATCAGAGGCGGTCTTCCTTTTTTATCCTTCCATTCTTTTAGGTTTTCAAGCAGATTACGATACATGATTATCACCACCATCACATTTTTTTAACTATATTGTACTAAAACCATCACATTATGTAAACCTTTTTCTACAATTGTTTACACAAAAACTAAAGATAAAATAATTGTATGCGAATTAATAAACTAAAAAGAGTCTCGAATATTATCAAAAACTCTCATCACTCTATACTCCAAAACCTTATTCTACCCCTTATAAAATAAGGCTTTCAAGGATAGGTTGCGAATTTTTGATTTTAAGCGCTTATTTTGCCTTAACTGATACTTTACCCTCAAAAATGGCACTTTTTTGACTAAAATCCCATCATCTCAAAATCTGAAAGTGGCTATTTATAAGGATTTTAGGATTTCGTCGAGGTAAAAATAGGCCAAAAATGGGTGTCGTAATTACTGATTTTTAGAAATTTGATGCGCGTTTAAAGGCACTCTCCGTGCGTTTTTAGGGCATTGCTGAAGGGGGTCTAAAACCCTTACAAATAAAGGATTTTAAGATAGTAAATGGGAACGGATAACCGTCCCCTGTTCTTTCTAATTACCCAAGAAAATGAGATGTACCCCTAGTTTATTTATTATATTCCATATTTTTATTTATTTAAATATTCTAACATTCCATTAAAAATATCTAATAATTCATTTTTTTCATTTTCTTCATTTGATCCTTCAGGATATTTAAGTTCTTTGACTTCTTTAATATATTGCGCTATGTTTTCTTTTGAGAAATCTTCTTTAAATAATAAAGATGCTAATTCATAGGTTCCCTGCTCTTCTCGTTCCATATCTTCAGACATTTTCTTTTTCATTTCTTCCTTGCCCGTTTCAATAGGATATAGTTTTGATCTTGTAACAAAACCAAAGGCCCAAGGCTTATCAATAGCTAATTTTACTCTATTTTTCTTTCCAGATCTTAAAACGATAAAAACTAAGAGTTCTAACAATAAATCAGAATCTATTTCTGGAAAAAGATTCCTAGAAACTTCACCTAAAACAAAATCTTTTTCCTCTACTGCTGTATTAATCCTATGTAGAGCCCAATTTATAAAACATCTCCATGATAAATCTGAGAAAACTTTATTTTCTTCTTTATCTACTAAATTAATTTTTGATACTTTCCACTCTTTTGGGAAACATTGATTCCAAATAAAATCCATTTCTGAAAAATTTGCCTTTTCTATATTTTTAAAAAATACTTTGTAAAAAGGATCAAATAAATAGTTGATATAATAGTGTTTATTACCATTACCAACCAGTTCATCCTTATATTTTTCTGCATGTTTTTTAAAATGAATAAAAAAAGAAAAGGCTTCTTGCTCTTTAAAAGAACGTTCTTCTATATTACTTAAAATAGAATCTAACACTCTTAAAATTTCTCTATAGTTAAAAGAACTTGTTGATTTATCTTTGCTGTCTAGATATTTTTTAATATATATATATTCATTTTGCCATGTCTTAAAATGCCATTCTAATATTCTAGTAAAAGTTATATTTGGTTCCAATAATAAAATAATTGAGCGCTCATTTATAAAATTATAGAAATCATTTAGAAGTTTAGAGGTAATTTTAAGACTATTTTGGGGTAATTCTAGCAGATGATCAATTTTTGAAAAAAATATCTTACAAAATTCTTTTTCATGTTGAATATTTATTCTTTTTGCTTTCCATACAGATTTCCAAACAATTTCAAGATCATCATATTTTTTCACCTTTTTTAAGTAAGAGAACCTAAAGGCAAATACATTTCCTTTAATCCAACGATAAACTTTGATTATAATCACTATAACTAATTTGATCCCAATAAAAGTTAAAATGATAGCAATAAATCTATGTGAATCTTTTAAAATATCCCAAAAAAATATTGGAAGAAATATTAAAAAAACAGATAAAATAAGTAATTTAATATTAAAAACATTATCTAAAATGACATGGAGATCTAGATATATAAATTCCTTTTCCTCATCCTTTCTCTTTTGATATATATCCGCTAAAACCGCTATAGCTAAAGGAATTAAAATAGTTAATAAAGCAATTCCCATTCCTTGCATTATATTTGGTAAATTATTTAATTTAACTAGAGGCTCAATAAAATGAATTGTGAAAAAATCAAATATCATACCTATTGCCATAATAACCTCTCTTTACTAATTTTTTATTCTTTTTTTAATGTGATAAAACAACTCCCTGTTACATTAAATGTAAAAATCTGAACTAAATTTTCTTTTAAGTTATTCAATGTTTTTAAAATCTTGATATGTCTTCAAAAATATTTCTATTGTTTCCTTTTCTTTACTGGATAAGGTAGGATTATTCTTAAATTTTTCTGCTAATTTATTTAAATCTGAAAGGTTGTAAATACGGCTAATTTCTTTTAGATTAAAAACCGGGGTTTCCGAAAATGAAAGACCTTCTTGAGAAGACAAAAATGAAGTAAATTTTTTGGCATCTTTTTTAATAAGTGATAAAACATAATTATTCACAATTTTGCTATTCTCACCTTCAAATGATTCCCAATTACTTCCCCACTGATATAATGCAAAACCCCATCCTCCATCTTTTTCTGGAATTTCTTTAAATATATTCCTTTTTTTATCGACAAAGTACTCTTTTAAACGTTTTGAGACTGTTTCTTGTAATTTATCAATATCAACAGATTCATAAATATTAAATAATGAAGCACGTCCTATTCTTTTACAATAATGAACAATAAGAACAGCATAAGGAAGATAAGTGGTCATAATAGCTTTTTCTAAGATAGATTGTATTTTCTCTTTTTCTATCTTATCATTAACAAGCCACATAAGTAGTTTAATTGATTTGTCATATTCAGAATCATCGGTGGTGTTTGAATCCTTTTTTGATAATTTGTCTGCATTCTTATATATAACTTTTATTACTTCATAAGATAATTCTGTTTGGATTTTGTCAATAAATATCAAAAGTTTATCAAAAAATTTTGAAAGCATTTTTTTGTCTTTAAGCTCAAACAGCGATTTAGAAATATTGCTTTCTTTTTCTTCATTTTTTGTTGAATCCCATATACGTAAAATTGTTTCAATTAATTCGTCTGATATTTCCGATGATGGTACTTTTAACATAAAATATTTTTTAAAAGATTCTGGATGGGTAATTCGTTTTTCTGCCCTATAACTTGTTGCAACACCACTATGTTCTATTCCACCTCCGTTTAGAGCATTTTTCACTTCAACAAAAAATATATCCTTTAATAATTCTTTTAAAACTTCTTCTTCTTTTTCATTCTTGACAAGATTTTCAATATGCTCTTTAATCAATTTATATTTTTCATCTTTTTTTAAAGTAAAAATAAAGGGAGATAAAAAATAATCCTTAACACTCCAATTTAATGGTATATAGAACCAAGGATTATTCCAAATATCATTATATACCTTCGGATAAAAGACACTTATTATTTCCAAAATTAAAAAATCGTGTAAATTTACTTCATTCTTAATTGGCGGAAGCGTTGAACGTAGGACATTCAGATACCTTTTTGCACGACGTAAAGTTTTAAAAAACTTACTAATTTGTGTCCGATAAATAACTGAAAAATCTTTCTCAAATTTCTCTCTTCTTTCTTTGGAAATTATTAATTCATCAAAAAGTATCTCTATGTGATTGTCTAAAAATTGATCAATATCTTGTTGCTCAATTGCTGGTAATGGGATAGGTTTCTGTACAATTTTCTCCAAAAATTCCGAATCTATCTTTAAATCATTTTTAAAACAATCCTGAACGATAACTGGATCAAAAGCCAAGATAAAAATTGTTTTTTTGAAATTCGCACTAAGACGTATTAGTTTAAAAACAAGTAAAATCTCGTTTGGTTGAAGTCTGTCAATATCATCTATAAAAATGATAATTTTCTTTTTGGTCTGTGTTATATATGATTCGATTCTTTGTTTAATTTCTTTTATAGACTCTTTAGTATCCGAAAAATCAATTTTAATTCCTGCTTGAGATAGCCCCATAGAAATGAGATTTTGATACTTTATAAATGTTTTTTTAGAATCAGGAAGAATAAACTTTTGACTGATAGATTGCTCCATCTGATTGTAAAAGGCTGATAAAATTGCTTCTTCATCTTTGAAACTCCAAGGATCAAAATTTATAATTAAAAAATCTTCATTCTTCACAAATATATTTGTCAGTAAGTTAATAACCGAGGTTTTACCCTCTCCCCAACTTCCATAAAGTCCAAAAATAAAAGAATTGTCAAAAGGAAGACTTTTAATCTCTTTCTGTAAATCTTCAATAAATTTTTCTCTACCCAATAAATCCTGTTCTATAAATTGAATAGGCTCATCAAAGAGTGAATATTTATCTTTATTTAAAATAGTTTGTTTTTCTCTTTTATCTTTCCAATAATAGCTTGATAAAATCCAAATTAGTACGAAAAATAAATTAACTAATAGAAAAATACAAAATTCATATGAAACATTGGTGGTGTATTTATTTTGAAATAAGATAATCAATAAAATACTAAAAAAAATAAACAAAAATATATAATCTACCCAAATCAAGGAAGGTTCTTTTAAATTGTAAGTATTTTTATACCTCTGAAATAGTTCTTGAATTCTTTTCCGTGAAAGTATAAGAAAAAATAGAATAAGAGCAGTAATTGCTATTAAATGATTTATTAAGGGTTTGTTTAATAAACCTTCAATAAAGTTTAATCGAAATAATGCAGGAAAAATCAGAAATACGAAAAATATTGATAGAAGTAAAATAGAAGTAATTTGTAAAATATTTTTAATAATATATTTTATAAAATTTTGCATTATAGTTTCTTTATCAACCTCTTTTACTTTTTGATTTTTTATTAAGGCGAAACCCTTTCTCACCCGACTAAATTTATCTAGTTATTATAGGTAATCAAATATTTAATATTTAAAAGGCATCTCCTTTTTTATTCACCCCATACCTCTGCAATTTTATCTTTTATCTTATTCTCAAAAATTGTAATTAATTCTTTATTGGCGTTGATAACTTTTTGCTCTTTTGTAATTTGAGCAATAATTTGCTGTTGAACTTCCAATGCAGGAAGAGGAATCTTATATCTAGTTGCATAATCTTTAGTTAATCTTTGCAATCCACCTGTTCCAGTCATATGGTTTTTTCCTGATTCAATAAAATTTAAAGAAGATATAAAATAATAAATCCATTCTGCTAAAATTTTCTCTTTGGCTCTATAAACAAAATATTCACTTGAGCCAAAACCAATATTATTTTTTAGATTTCTTGCAATTCCCGATTTTCCATTTTCGAAACAAGGTGTTACTCTCGCAAGTAAAACATCATTTTCTTTAAAATAAGTATAACCTTTATAGACTTCAGCTTTCTTTTTTATTTGTTTTATGTTGAAAAGCATTTTATGCTCGTTCAAATCCGCCATAGGGACAAATGAAACTTCTAAATCATCAGCAAGACTCCTTGCTTCAGATTTTTTAGGATTAAATTCACAGACACTTCCTATCTCAACTATTTCCCATTCCGGGTCTATTTTGAAAGTTGGTATGTAATTTTCCACAACCTGTTTTGCGCCATCGATTATTTTTTGATAGCTGTCCAATTCAGTAACAATCTGCTCTTGTATTTCAAGAGGAGGAAGAGGAATTTTTATTTTTTGTATTTTTGATATTTTAAGAGATGGGTATGCTTGATCTGGAGTTAAGGTTTTTGCGTCAATTTTCAATAATAAATAAAATAAAAATAATGGGCATATTTTTTTCTCATTTGGTATAATAGTAGCTAAATGACTTGATACATAACCTTCTTTACTAATCATCACCCTATGATTAAGAAAGGTTGATGCACCACTTTTGGGAAATAAGGTAGTATCTTTTGGAAACAAATGCAGTTTCTTTTCTTTCACGGCTAATTCATTCACATAATCATTGCTCTGACTTAAATTCGTTGAAATATGTACTTTGCCTACATCTGAAGTTCGATAAAATGGATATTTGCCATTTTTAAAATACTTCTCACCTTGAGGGGCTGAATTTCCAGATCCGATATCTGCAATTTCCAATAATTCTACAAAATCCCATTTACCATTATAAACAACCACCTCTTTGTACCTATCACCACTTAAGTTATAATCACCACTCCCGGCAATCTTTTCTTTTTTCACTAAATGTGCAAGTTTTGTTTCAACTAAATTAAATTCTATTTCTTTCTCTTCTATGATGTACTGTTTATATTTTTTAATAATTTCCAATGCCATCGGTAAGTCATTTTCTTTGATTTCTTTTCGTTGGGCACCTAAGCCAAATCCATCGTTGTTTACCTTTACAAATAAGATTTTATCGGTTTTTTTAGCTAAATTTTTATTTAAGAATAGTATGGATGTTTTCACGCCAGCATAAGGATTAAAGACCCCGGCAGGCAAAGAAACCACTGCATAAAGTGAATTTTCGACCAACATTTTTCGAAGTTTTTTATAAGCAATTCCAGATTGAAAAATAATACCTTCCGGTACAATCACGCCTGCCCGACCATTGGGATTCAAATGTTCTTCAATATAATCAACAAAAAGGACTTCAGAGCGGTTTGCCTGTACACTAAATCTCTTATGAGGTTTAATCCCACCCTTTGGTGACATAAACGGAGGATTGGCTAGAATAATGTCATAGAACTCATTCCATTTTTCTTCAGAGGTCAAGGTATCGTATTCGTAAATTTTTGGATCTGGAAATTTATGCAGATACATATTTACCAAAGACAATCTCACCATATCGGGAGAAATATCGTAGCCAGAAAGATTTTCTATCAATCTCGCCCTTTCGTCAGGCGTTAAATTAATTCTACCGTCTTTTTTATTTTTATTCTGGATATGATTAAATGAAGAGATTAAAAATCCTGCTGTCCCACAAGCAGGGTCTAAGATGGTTTCGTTTTTAGATGGGTCAACAACTTTCACCATAAAATCAATAATATGTCTTGGCGTTCTAAACTGACCAGCATCACCCTGGGAGCCCATAATAGAAAGCAGATATTCAAAAGCGTCTCCTAATTTTTCGCTGTAATCGTATTCAAACTCTCCTATAACTTTAAGAAACATTTTTAATGTTTCCGGATCACGATAGGGCAAATAGGCATTTTTAAAAATATTTCTAAACAACTGAGGGATATTGGGGTTATGATTCATTTTCTGGATAGCTTCTCCGTATAAACCGACAAGTTCATATCCGCTCACACGAGGATCAAAGATTTTGCTCCAAGAATATTTTTCATATTCACCGGTAAAGAATTTTGATTTGCCTCCTAATTCTTCCGCTTGCTTGTCCATATCATCCATAAATTTGTAAATCAAGGCAATGGTAATCTGCTCCACCTGTGACTTGGGGTCGGGTAATTTTCCGACCAGAATATCCCTTGCAGTATCTATTCTTCTTTTAGTAAGAGTATCTAACATATTTTAATCTCCTTTAGGCGGCAAAAGTATTTAGAGGAACATAATCTTTAATATATTCAACAACCGGGTCTTTCCAGCCGTCTAATTCTTTTAAATCTTTTATATTAAATCTAGGATTAGTAGCAAGACTGGCGAATTCTTTAGAATCAATAATTTTTCTTAATTCTGTATCTAAAATATAGGCCTTTATAAATTCTCTTATAATGTAGATAAATTTATTTTCTGGATGGTATATAGAAATAAATTTATCTACTTCTTCTTCAAGAAGTTCATCTTTGGTTTTAAATTTCTTTATCTTACCAAATATTTTCTCCAAAATTTCCCGTAAACTCAGTCGACGGTCAAGTTTTAGAGATTTTCTTAATTTATCAAGATCGAAGTAATCTTCCGGTTTGTTAAAAATTGCTTGCTTTATATGTTCCTCAGCTTCATTAAATCTATCCTCGTCTATCTTTTGTTTTATATAATCATCTGCCTTTACCGCTTCTTCAAATCTTTCAAACAGCTTTCTATCAATTTTCATTCCTTCAAGACCAATGGTGGTTTCTGCAATGCCTTTTATCGGATCAGGGATAAAACTCTTATAATCTTTTGGCACAGGAGGTGGAAAATCTCCTCCTCCACTCGTACCAGTTTCTGGTGGTAACTCAATTACTTCATCATAATTGAATTTCTCTTCAAAATATTCGCAGACTGCAAAAAAGTCAAAAAGTTTGAAATTTTTCTTCTGAGCAGTAGTTTTTTCTATACCGCTTATTTCATTTTTTTCTTTATACACAAACTCATAATTACGCGTTCCCCTTCCTTTCATTTGAACAAAGTAGGATGGTGAAAATATGGGTCTCATCAAGCATAAATTTAAAATATCTTCACAATCATATCCTGTGGTCATCATCCCTACAGTAACACATGCCCTTGTTTTGCTGGATTTGTAGCCTTCTTTAAAGGAGGTATGTCCGTTAAGATTATTATTTGCAAAATTAATGGTCATTTGCTGGGCATCAGAAACATTGGAAGTAATTTGGACCGCAAAATCGGAATTATATTTGTCCGGATAAAATTTATGAGCAAATTCATTTAAGATCTGCGTTACTTTAGAGGCATGCTTCTGACTGACACAGAAGACAATACTTTTTCCAATTTCACCGGTTAATGGGTCTTTTAGCGCATTTTCAAAGAAGGTTTTACACAAAGTTATATTGGTTTTTTCCGAGAAAAATTTTCTCTCAAAATCGCTTTGAAAGTAGGTCTTTTCCTCATCTTTGCCTTCTTCATTTTCTATAATTACAGAATAGCCCATATCTGATAAGAGTTCTGTAGTGATCTTTGTTCTAGCGTCTATCACAATGGGATTGACCAGAAAACCATCCCTTACCCCTTCTAAAAGGGTATATCGAAAGGTGGGATTACCCGATTCACAGCCAAAAGTGATATAGGTATCCAGTAATTGACGCCTTTCTAATTTTCGCGGGTCTTTGTCTGCCAAATCCTTTTCATTAATTTTTTTCAAATAATCTTTGGGTGTTGCGGTGAGCCCTAATTTATAACCGGTAAAATATTCAAATACTGCGCGGCTATTGCCATTTATGGATCTATGTGCCTCATCGGATATGACTAAATCGAAATCTGTAGGAGAAAATAGATCTTTATATTTATTGTTAAAAAGGAGAGATTGAACTGTAGTAACAACGATTTCTGCTCTTATCCAGTCATCTCTGTTTTCTTTGTAAACGACGCTTTTATAATCATTTTTCAAGTATCTTACAAAGTTTTTTTGTGCCTGATCTTCTAATTCTAATCTATCTACAAGAAAAAGTACTCTTTTAGCATTCCCGGTTCTTAAAAAAAGTTTAATTACACCTGCAGCTATTAATGTTTTTCCGGTGCCGGTTGCCATTTCGAATAAAAATCTACTTTTTCCTTCTTTTACTGCATCCTGCAAAGATTGTATAGCTCTTATCTGATAATCACGTAAAAATTTTAACTTATTTTCTTCAATAAATGAATCCCTTGTTTGTTCATATATCCAGCTGGGGTCACTTTTATAATCAGGTTTCTGAGAAATGACAATATAATCTGCTTCAATAGGTTCATTAATCAAACTATTTGGATTTGGTTTGAAAGATTTTTTATATTTTATAGAACTGCTAGTGGGAAATGTGGTAATAATGTGCGGGTTACCCAATTCAATATCCCAAAAATAATGCAGATTACCATTTGACAGGATTATAAATCGAACATTAAGAGCCCTGGCATATTTACGAGCTTGCTCTTTTCCGTCTAAAGGTTCTTTGCCTTCCTTTTTTGCTTCTAAAACAACCAGGGGAAATCCTTGTTCATCGAGCAGTAAAAAATCAACATAACCGTTTTTTGTCTTTTCAAAATCTTCTCCAAGTTCGTTTAATTTTTGTTCTGTAATTTTTACATTAGTTTCAAGGCATATATTTGCTTTTCCTTCAGGGGCATCAAAAAATCTCCATCCTGCTTCTTCGAGAAGTTTGTTTATTCGTATACGCGCTTTTGCTTCTTTTGGCATAAATTCTAATTCCTTTCAAATATGTTTTATGTCTTTATCAGATTTAACGAGTTAGCGCTAAAACAAATTTAGAAATATAAAAAATACTTTTGCTGGAAGAGAATAAAAAACTATCCACTTTTTTATTATTTAATAATAAATTACTGGCTTCCCGATTGAGTGGTAATGATAAAAAAGAAGTAAGAGGAAAAAAAGAAAACTGCATTCTCCTTTTTTCTTAGGTTAGTATAAAGTTAAAATGTGATACCCATTTATATATTCGACATAAGTTGTAAAAATCCTTCTTTTTTTGAAAAGTTTTCGTTTGGAAATAGAGATTGCCACACTTTTTTTATAAGGATTATTGAAATTTAAGTTTTAATGCCTTTCCATCTAAATAATTAAAATATCTTCCCTGATAGGTATCCCTTTCTTCCAATGCAGATTCAATTTCCTGTTTAATTGCCCACCAACTCTGGTTCCAGTTTTCAAAAAAGGTATAGCTATACTATCGATGAGCCTCATACATCACTTGCTCCTTTGACTTCTGGTCTTCAGGTTCAGAAATCTCATTTAAGGGTGGCCTGGTTAGATAGGGCTGTCCTCTGGTTATCTCCTTTATCTTTCTTTACCTCTCATTAATTGATAAATTATAAATAGAATTAAATTCTCCTACCACTGGTGAAAGATTAAATTTCTTACGGAATAATAGTCAATAAAATTATAAGTAAAGCCCTAAACCATAAAATGGCTAGGGCTTTAACTAAAGTATTTCTTTGATTTTTAGTAATAAGATAAACTCATTATATAATTTTTTGTAGAGTTCGTGAACCCATTATTCAATTAAAGAGTTAGCCCAGAGTTTTTATATAGGAAGTTTATTGATATTACTATTTAGTATCTTATTCTTCTTTCTTTTCTTTTCCTTTTCCTTTTCCTTTATCTTTTCCTTTATCTTTTTTCCCACCACAGCAAGGCATCAAAATCACCTCACTTTCTAATAAATATTAAGCAAGAGAAACACAATCACCGAATTTAATCGACCCTTTATGGTAAGATATATACAACAAAAAAGACTTTTTGTCAATATCTTTAATCTTTAATTTTTAATCTTTAATCTTTGTATTCTTTACAAATCAAAAGTGCGCTGTTTTTTAATGTTTCAAATTGGATATCTTTTGCTCCCGGCCGCAATGCCACAATAACTTTTATAGGTTATTCTTTTATTTTATTTATTTTACCTCTTGCAATAGAAGCAAATATACCAAAAAAACAAAGTATTGTAAGCATAATAAAAGTTACTTTAATGCTTATAATAAAATTGGGATGGTTACTGCGGCTGATTTGAATATTCCCCATATAAAAGACCATAACCAATGAAGTAATCCCCATGCTAAAGGCTTGCCCTACTGAACGTGCTGAACCAATAATCCCCGATGCAACACCATAGTATTTTTTTGTCACTGAACCCATGATTGCATTAGTATTCGGCGATGAAAAAAGTGCAAAACCAAAACCGACTACCGATAATGCGGCAATAATATACTCTATGCTGGTATTTTCAGTTAGAAAGATAAAAAAGGCAAGACCAGCCGAAGTTACGGCCATACCTAAGGAGGCAACCATTCGAGGCTCAATTCGGTCTGACAACCCACCGGCAATAGGTGAGAACAAAGCCTGGACTAGGGGTTGTGCTACCAGGATTAAACCAGCTTGCTGGGGATCAAAACCTTTGATATACTGCAAATACAGGCTCAATAGATAACTAATTACAAAAGTCGCACTATAATTAATCAATGCCGCAAGAGACGAAAAGGTAAGTATTTTGTTGTTTTTTATTAAAGTCATATTCAGTATAGGGTTTTTTACTCTATTTTCATAAAAACCAAAAATGATCAGTAATATAAATCCTATAAGCATTAGTATAGGACCCCAAAAAGAGCGAACAAGGGAAAGACCATATACAACCCCAAAAAGACCAACACTATAAATTATCGAACCTTTATAATCAAACTCTTCGCCCTTTGCCTCAGCCCAGTTCTGCTTTAAATTCAATAAAATGATGATAACCATAATTCCTATAGGTACAACCAAAAAGAAAATGCTTCTCCAGCCCAGGTATTTGGTTAAAACTCCACCCAAAAACGGTCCAGAAGATAAACCGATATAAGTTGCAGCTACATTAATTCCAAGTGCCCTGCCCCTATCTCCTTGAAAATATACCGAACTTAATATTGATACTAAAGTTACAGATATCATAGCACTGCTTATTCCCTGCAAAACTCTAGAGGCAATTAACATACCTGCGTTGAAGGATATGCCACAAATAATAGATGCAAGAGTAAAAACTGACATACCATAGAGAAGAAGCCTCTTTCGGCCAAAGATATCTGCTAATCTTCCAAATGGTAAAATAAAAACAGCTATAGATAACATAAAAGATAACACAACCCAACTCAGTAAAACTGTATTCATTGCAAACTCTTTACCTATAGAAGGTAAGGCAATATTAACAGATGACACCATAAAGGGTACAATAAATGCTCCTAGAGTAGCTACTAATAATACTATTTTTTTATTTAGTTTATCTTCCATTAAATATTCTTCCAGTCTAACTCTCTTCTCCATTGACACCATCTTTTCTTAAAATAAAACGGGAGGTTGAAACGTACGAATTCAGGTTTCACAATTCTGCTTTCGTATGAAGAAATATATAAAAAATTAATTTTTACTATTTATTCCCCGAATAGTAAAATTACATTTTTCCAGAGCCTGGTCATTTGACGCATCAAAAAAGGATATCTGTACATCATCACTTCTGGTGATACCAAAATCGGTTACAAAACCTGGGGGAATCTTCCAGGTATATTTTTCTTGTTTGGCATCTATTATGAAATCATTTCTTCCATCTCCAAGGTGACCTTTATCATGTCCACCGATAGCTATGGCTATTCGAACTTTGTTAATATTGAAAGCATGCCAACGAATCTCTCTGATATCTCCTTCGGTCCATACCTCGTGGGCTTGCGGAGATAGTATTTTTATATAAGGATTATCTTCAATCAGATTTGACCCCATTTCCTCCTTTATTAATTCAATCTCAAAGAGTTTTGGCCAAAATTTTCCGGTTACCAGGAGGCGATTATTCTTTGCATTATAGGCAATGCCATTAAGAACATCGACCTTCTCGCTACAGTCTTCCGGACTTAAAATTCCTTTCAGATCTATCCAGCCAGTTACCTGACCGGTCAGAGGATCAATTCTGGCGATACGTTCGGTTAGCCATATATTAGCCAAGATTTCGCCTTGCACGTATTCTAATTCATTGATTTTGCTTACCGGAATATCGTTTTCATATACTTCAATCTGGCTCATCTCTTCAAAGGTTTCAGGATCTAAGAAATGCAATGTTGAGGTACCATCGCTTATAATCAAACAATTTCCATCATAAGTAATACCCCAACCTTCAGTTGGATAATTGAACTTCTGTAGTAATTCAAAATTAGATTTATCATAGACAAAACCAAGATGAGATTTCCAGGTCAATTGAATAATCTTATTCTTATAAATAGTGATACCTTCACCAAAACATTGACTCGGTAGTTCACGAATCTGTAAGACTTTTCCAGTTTCTAATTCTACTCTACGCAAGTTAGAATATTTATAAAGACCGGTGCCTTCATATAAAACACCATCTTCAAATACCAATCCTTCAGTGAAAGCACTCTGGTCATGAGGATAAGTATTGAGAACCTGATAAGTATAAATGGGAATAACATTAATATTTGTGGAAGATTCTAAATTGGAGCAACAGCCCATACAAAATAGCCCTAATAATATGAGAGTATTTATAAAGAATATTCTGAAAAATCGATTCATCAAAATGTCCTTTAAAAGTTTCCTTTTATTTATTAAGGGCGTAAGTCTACAGTGTATTTGTCAGGTTAGGCGCAATGACAACCTTATGCCTTAATTATCTTTTATAGTTTTAGACCTTTAACTACAGATTTACCCAACTCCGGGTCAGCCTTAGTCAGGTTTTCAGCCTCCCGCTGCTGTATCGGTTTGTCAATGTGCATAAGATCGCTAATGAGGTTATCTACCAGATGTTCCTGGTCCATCTTACTCAGGGAACGATATCTTTCACCAGCTTGGGCGAAATCATTTGTTTTGCTGATCTTCTGACGGGTCACTTCTCCTTCCATCCTGTATTCTCTTGGAGTACCAGTAGGGGCTTCCTTAGGTAAATCACGACCCAGGCTGCTGGGTTCATAATTAACCGGCCCACTGAATTCTCCACTCTGCATAGCTCCATCTCGTTGATTATTATTGACCGGAACGATAGGACGGTTAATAGGAAGTTGCAGGTAGTTCGCACCTAACCGATGGCGTTGAGTATCAGCATAGGAGAAGGTCCGACCTTGCAGCAACTTGTCAGCAGAAAATTCGATTCCCGGAACAATGCTGGCAGGGCAGAAAGCAGCTTGCTCTACTTCAGCAAAGAAATTTTTGGGATTACGATTGAGTACCATTTTACCCACTAACATCAAGGGGAATTTATCCTCAGGCCAGGTCTTGGTAGCATCAAGTGGATCAAAATCCTGGTGCAGTTCATCAGCGATATCCATCAACTGAACATTGAGTTCGTATTCAACCTCCCTATTGCTGGCTAGCATCTCCCAGAGATCACGAACAAGGAAATCCGGGTCAATACCGGCCAGTCTGCCTGCTTCATGACGGTCAAGGCTTTGTACACCCAATTTAGGTTTCCAGTGATATTTCACATAGATAGCCTTCCCTTTATCATTCACCCAGACATAGGTATTAACACCAAAACCCTCCATCATCTGAAAACTTTTTGGTGTCCCCCGATCAGAAAAAAGCCAGGTAATCATGTGGGTCGATTCTGGCGTCAGAGATATGAAATCCCAAAAGCGGTTATGGGTAGAAGATGCTGACGGCATATTGTTATCCGGTGCACCCTTAAAGGCATGAACCATATCAGGAAACTTGATGGCGTCCCTGATAAAAAATACCGGAAGATTATTTCCCACCAGGTCATAGTTACCCTCTTCGGTATAAAACTTAACGGCAAAGCCCCTGGGATCCCGTACTGTATCCGCAGAACCTCGCCCTCCGGTGACAGTTGAAAATCTGACAAATACTGGCGTTTTTTTCTCCGGATCTTGAAGGAATTTCGCCTTAGTGTAAGGCATCATATTCTTGTAAACCTGAAAATAACCGTGTGCTCCTGCTCCCTTGGCGTGAACAACTCTTTCCGGAATGCGCTCCCGGTCAAAGTGAGATATCTTCTCGATAAACTGTACATCTTGTAACAACACCGGACCACGTTCGCCAACGGTCATCGAATTCTGGTTATCAGAAATGGGAACACCCTGATTGGTAGTCAAATATTTTCCTTTCATTTTTTCTTTCATAATATTATCCTCCTTTCATAAATAAAAAGTCCCTTCTTTCTTTATTTTTCTTAGGTTAATCTAGCAACTTTTATGTTTGAAACCTGACCGCAAGTCGCCATTACGCCTAACTTAAAATATTTAAACCATCTCATGATATATTCAAATTTACAAAGTCCCCTGTACCAAACTAATTTACTCCGACAATGCCCGGCGGAGTTTTTTCTTCTTCAATACTTTAAGCCGGAAGAAGTCCTCCCTCTCCTTTTCTTCCAGCACTTCGGAGATAAGCTTCACGAGGGCTTCGTATTTGGGTATCTGGATGTTCTTGAGGGCATTAGTCCTTTTCTGGGTTCTCTTTATTTCTATGGCCAGTTTATACACCGAATCCTCTACTTCTGCCAGTTCATAGAGTAGATATTTCACCTGGTGAAATTTCTGTAGAGCCACATCCAGGGCCGTATTGGTATGATAAAAGCTGTAGTAAGGGACGATCTCACGCTTTTCATACTTTATTTGAGGTATCTCAACACCCATAACGCTATAGGTAAGAATGGTAAATTCAGTGGCTTCAGGTATGGACCTGGCCACTTCATGAACTTCGTTTATTCCAATGGTGATGTTGGCTACAGTTAGGGCTTCATACGCATCTTTGAAGATCTCCCGCATTTTTTGCTGAATTTCTTTGGCGCTGTCCATAAACTCCATCATCTCTCTAATGAGCACGTTTCTCTTTTTATCCAGAAGTTCGTAACCTTTTTTGGAAAAGTCCAGGGCTATCTGGGCGGCCATTAGATTGGCCTTAGTTGAAGCAATGTTTTCCTGCATTAAAAATCACTTCCTGAGGTATTTTTTCACCAGGGAAGGGTCTATTCTGGTGAGTTCCTGTTCGGGCAAAATCCTAAGAAGCTCCCACATTAGTTCCAGGGTCTGATTTATATCCCGATGTTCTTCAAAGTCTTGTTTTGCAAACTGCTCTTCAAACTGCCGCCCAAACTCCATGTACTTGCGATCTACCTCTGAAAGCTCATCTTCTCCTATGATCTGAGCCAAAGCCCTTATCTCCTGGACCCTGGAGTAGGAGGAAAAAACTTGGTTTGCCACATCGGGGTGGTCTTCCCGGGTGTATTCCTCGCCTATTCCATCCTTCATGAGTCGCGACAACGATGGAAGGATATTAATAGGGGGATATATTCCCATCTGATACAGTGACCTATTCAAAACTATTTGTCCCTCAGTGATATACCCGGTTAAGTCTGGTACCGGATGGGTGATGTCATCATTGGGCATGGTGAGTATGGCTATCTGGGTGATGCTTCCTTTAGAACCCTTCAACATTCCTGCCCTTTCATAGAGGTTGGCAAGATCTGAATAAAGGTATCCCGGATATCCCTTCCTGGAGGGCACCTCTTCTCTGGCTGAGGAGATCTCTCTCAATGCCTCACAGTAACTGGTTATGTCGGTCATTATCACCAGTACGTGCATGTCACATTCAAAAGCAAGATACTCAGCAGCAGTAAGGGCACACCTGGGAGTGATGATCCTCTCCATTACCGGGTCATCGGCCAGATTTAAAAACATTACCACCCTGCCCATGACACCAGCCTCTTCAAAGACCTTTCGGAAAAAGTTAGCCTCGTCGTGCTTTATACCCATAGCCACAAAAACCACCACAAAACTTCCGACCTCTTCACCGGAAATCCTGGCTTGTCTTACAATCTGGGCTGCTAACTGGTTGTGAGGAAGGCCATCTCCTGAAAAAATAGGCAATTTCTGACCCCTTATTAGGGTCATAAGACCATCTATAGAAGAAATCCCAGTCAGGATGTAGTTTCTAGGGTAAAGTCTTGCTACAGGGTTCATAGGTCTGCCATTTATGTTGTAATTTTTGTTGGAATAGATCTCTCCAGCACCGTCTATAGGCTTTGCAGTGCCGCCAAAGACCCTGCCGAGAATTTCACTTGACATAGGTATTTCCATGGGTTTACCGGAAAAACTCACACTTACACCATTTAAAGAAATGCCTGATGTCCCCTGAAAAACCTGTATGATAACTTTTCCCCTGTCAATCTGGACTACTTCGCCCATCCGATGTTCTTTGCCAGGCATCTCTATATCTACTACTTCACCATAAACCGCATCTTTGACTTCATCCATAATTATAAGAGGACCTTCAGCTTTGTCTAACTTTAGATATCTAACTTTCATCTGCTGCACCTTCTTTGTACAAGTTCTCTATGCTGTCATAGTAACGATTTATCCTGTCGGTAAGCTCCTGAAAGAGTCTGGATTTTGCTCCAGTAGCGTTGTATTTCATCATTATTATATCGGAAAAAAGTTTCTCATCTTTAACTTTAGAAAGGGGTATGCCCTTTTTTACGCAGGAATATGCCCGGTCATAAAGCTTGTCAATAACCTTGAGCATACTATACTGACGGGAAAGAGCCGTATATAAATCCTGCGGATGAAAGGCGTTTTGCTGAAGATATCCAGTCTTTATGATTCTGGCTATCTCCAGTATAACCCTCTGGTCATCCGGCAGCACATCCTCTCCTACCAGTTTTACAATGTCCATCAGTTTGTTTTCTTCTTGAAGGATCCCCATCATTTTAGATCTGATACTTATCATGTCTGATGCTACATTCTCTTTAAACCAATCTTTCAGCATAGGAATATAGCTACTGTAAGATAAAAGCCAGTTTATGGAGGGGAAATGCCTGGCATGAGCCAGCTCTCGGTCCAGTGCCAGAAAAGTCCCCACGATCCTCTTGGTGGACTTGGTAACCGGTTCTGAAAAGTCCCCGCCAGCCGGAGAAACCGCTCCGATTACGGTAATAGATCCCTCGGTACCGTTGAGATTTTTGACATATCCTGCCCTCTCATAAAATGCTGCCAACCTTGAGGCAAGATATGCGGGGTAACCTTCTTCAGCAGGCATCTCCTCAAGTCTGCCGGAAATTTCTCTCAGGGCTTCAGCCCACCTGGAAGTAGAATCAGCCATAACCGCCACATTGTATCCCATATCCCTAAAGTATTCAGCTATGGTGATGCCGGTATATATAGAAGCCTCCCGAGCCGCCACCGGCATATTAGAAGTATTGGCTATTAGTACTGTCCGGTCCATCAAGGGATTGTTTGTATTAGGGTCTTTAAGTTTAGGGAAATCTTCCAGAACTTCGGTCATCTCGTTACCGCGCTCACCACAACCAATATAAACGATGATGTCAGCATCACTCCACCTGGCTAACTGGTGCTGGGTAATGGTCTTTCCGGTGCCAAATCCTCCGGGGATAGCAACAGTACCACCCTTAGCCAGGGGAAAGAAAGTGTCAATGACCCTCTGCCCGGTCACCAGTAATTTTTCTATAGGCATCCTCTGAACTATGGGTCTTGGCTGTCTTACTGGCCATTCCTGATACATCTTAAGCTCATACTTTTTACCATCTTCATCCAAGACAACCAGTGTATCTTGAATGGTGTAAGAACCGCTTTTTACTGTACTTACCACTCTACCTTTTATCCCTGGAGGAACCATAACTTTGTGAACTATAATAGTTGTCTCCTGAATTTTCGCAAAAACCTCACCAAATTTTAAAATATCTCCCGGTTTTACCATAATCTCTACATCCCAGAATTTTTTCTCATCTATAGATATAAGACCTATACCCTCAGGGATGAATTTAAATCCCGAATCATATATCTTGGAAAGAGGTCTTTCGATGCCATCAAAGATATTGCCGATGATTCCTGGACCTAGCTTTAATGAAAGGGGTTTTCCAGTGCCATACACCTTTTCTCCCATTCTGAGGCCTGATGTCTCTTCGTATACCTGGATGGTACCCAGGTTATTCTCCAGAGAAATGACCTCTCCTATAAGCTTTTTTTCACCCACCATCACCATTTCTCGCACCATGAAATCTTCCACGTGGTCGGCTCTTACTACAGGACCATTGATATAGATGATATTTCCTTGTCTTGTCATTTTAGCACTCCTTATTTAACCATGAAGACAGGATTTCCCCAACTAGCTTGTTGCTCTCTTTTAGGATAGTATTTATAGTGAAATCTATCTCCAGCCTGCCATCGCCACTTTTTACAAAAACTCCGCCGATCAGGCTGTCAACAACCTCAATTTTATAGGTAGCCTCATCTCGGAAGGACTTGATGGTGCTTAAAATAACTTTTTGGTTATTTTTAAGGTCATCCCTGCTGAAGCTAAAATTTACAAATTGATCAGCAGAAAACTTGGATAATACTTGTTTTATGGCTTCCTTTAAAAATTCCACATATTCTGCTGTACCAACAAAAGCCCTGGTTCTTTTCTTGACTTCATCCATGATCCTGTCGGCAAATTCCTGCCTCTTCTTCAGCACTGCCAGGTGCATGGCAGACCGGGTCTTTAAAATAACCTGCTGCTTTTTGGTCTCAGCATCTTTTGTGGCTCTCGCTACTACAGTTTTTTTTCTTTCTTCGTTATCCTTTATAATAGTAGTTTTCCGGCTTTCATAATATTCCACCAGCTTTTTTTGTTTTTGCTGAAAATCAAGTTCTATTTTCTCTATAACCACCTTCGTGAAAAGGGAAATTTTATCTTCAATAGTACTAGACACATCATTCACCTCAAATCTTAAGTCCTATGGATTCCCGTATATATCTGGTTAAAAAGTCGGGAGGCCGCCTTGTGCCGTGCCTGTCGGGAATTTCAACTATTATGGGAAGACTGCGTGAAAGTTTCATTTCGTTTAGTTCCAGCTGAATCCTTTCCGCTAATAGCTCTGTTATGAGTAGAATTCCTATATCCCGCTTTTCCTTTACCTTTGCCAATTCTTTCAATATGTCTTCCCTTTCGTGGACTACAACTCCTTCTACACCAGATAACCTCATGCCGGTCAAGGTATGGGTATTGTCGCTTAGTATAAAAACCTTCATACGGATCCCTCTACAGTCTACCCAGTATCATGATTGAAACAATCAGCCCATATATGGCGATACCTTCAGCTAAACCCACAAATATAAGGGTTTTACCCAGAATATTCGGGTCCTCCGAAACAGCCCCCAGAGCCGAGGAGCCTACGGCACCCACCGCATAGCCTGCGCCAATAGTGGCAAGTCCGGTGGAAAGCGCTGCTGCTAAAAATCCCATTCCCGATGAAGAATTTGCCGAAGATTCAGCACTAGCGATATCCGGTATCAAGAAAAACAGAAAAACCGCTACCAGTGCTACATAAGTCAGTACACCGGCTTTTACTAATTTTCTGATCCTTTTTAGATTAGCTTTATCTTTCTTTAAATAAATATAGAACCCTGCTGCCACGGTCAATCCCGATATGGCCATAGCGATAAACAATACTGCATACATTTTTAAAACCCCCATTTCAAATTTATAATGTTGTAAAATTATATTTCCCGATACCAAGGGAAATGACCCTTTTATGATATAAACTTATTCTCTTACCGACAGATGATATACCTTTTATTTTTATTGGGATATATTCTATACCATCTCCCCGGTAATATTTGGTAAAGAGCTCGTAATATTCCAGCCTTAAAGCCTGAATAAATACTATAAGGCCTTCTAAAGTGATAATTACTATATTTCCCAATACTAATACTGCCAGGTTTTCCCATGAGGTGCTCATCATCCTGGCTAAGGTGACAAAGGCTATATAAAGTCCCACATGATTCAAGGCGAAAGCTCCCACCCTTAGAAAGGATATAGTATTGGAAAGCATGGAAAGAAGAGTCTCTATTACTCCAAACCCCTCTTCTATATAATAATTAGCCGGAGATTCTCTGTAGAGCTTATCGGCATGAGTTAGCTTGTTAGATAGAGGCTGTTTAAATACCATCAAAAAAAGAAGAGCAGCCATAATATAAACCAGTGCCGGTAATACATTACTGTGGGTAACAACAACCCGAAATATTGTATATAACAATATTAGGTAAAAGGCAAGTCCTGTTACACCATTTCTGCCGAAAAGACCTTCTTCCATGTTTTTTTCGAGGCTGGAATTTATTATGTTATATATATAGCTACTTAAGATAAGTACTATACCAAAAACCACTGCCGCCACCAGCATATAATTGATGTTTGCCATGGGTCTGATAATGAGCGGTGATAGGATTTCCTCGGAGCCGAAAACACTACCGTAAATGAAACCAAAAACGGTGGAACTTAAACCTATCCTGCTCAAAACTCCTCCCAGGCTAGTCCTTTTCCATACAAGTTCTAAAATAAGACCGGTAAAAAGCAGTATAAGCCCCTGGCCCACATCACCGAACATCGCCCCAAAGAGAAGCATGTAGGTCAAACCGAAAAAGGCCGTAGGGTCTTTTTCGCGGTAAGCCGGGGTGCCATACATTTTCACCAAGGTTTCAAAAGGTTTAAATAGTTTTATATTATTAAGTTTTGTGGGCGGGGTTATGCCCGAACCAGGTTTATTTATATCATCCACCAAAATGATAACCTTACCCCCGAACTGGCTTTCCAGTTCGCTTTTCAGCTTGGAGACACTACTGACAGGCACGAAGCCAAACATAAAAAATAATTTATCACCCATGGCAATCTCTGATTTGAGTTCTTCGATTTTTTTCTCCATTTCCAACCTGGAATAACCTTTTTTAAATTCTTTAATGTATTTTACCCTATAATCTTCCAGAGATTTTTTAAGGGATTCTATAACCTTTTGGTCCTCATCTATACTTTTAGTAAGCTCCTCCGTAACTTTTATGGCAGTACCGCTAAATTCTCTAGGTATGGCCAGAATGGTATAATTAAGAGAACTAAAAATCTTCTCCAGGGTTTCCTCCAGGTTTACTGGGGTTATGGAAGCCACTATGACATATTTGCCTTCCACCGCCACCTTTAATACTACTGCTGGTATGTTCTCGTAATTCTTCTTGAGCTTATCGTAATTTTCTCTGGAAATCCTTATAAGCCTGAATACAAGGTATTTCATAGAAATAAACCGGCTTATATCTAAACTAAACCTGGACAGATATTTAAGGTTATTAATGTACTCTCTTTTTTTATCGATTAAGCGCGCCTTTTCTTCTATCTCATCGGCAGTGGAACGAACCTTGGCGTAGATGTTCGAAAATTGCTTCATAAAGTCATCATAGTCATAATCCTGACCCAAAAATTCCATTCTTAATTGGGGCTTTATACTAAAAAGATTGAGTAATAATTTTACCACTTCTTCGTCTTTAGTAAAATCCCGCTTTGAAGAATAAGGCCTTAGGAAAGGTTCTTCTTCTAAGGCTTCTATATTTGTCTCACTGGGAGGCAGGAAAAAATCGGTGGAATTCACTCTGACCAGAGCGTTTATCATATGCATACTTCCGTTTAAAGCCAACAAACGTAAAACCCGGTTTAAAAGATCATTTTTACCTATAACTCCCATAATTTTCATTTTTTCTACACTCATAAAAATATCTCCTTGAACTTATGCCGCTTTCACCAGGAATTTCCTGGCTTCTTCCGGTGGCAGGTCATATCTTATACTTTCTATTATTGAAATAATATCCCTTATTTCAAATTCAAGCAACCACACATATCCTATGGTTTGGATTATACTCATGGGGACCTTACGGATCAAAGCCTTTAGTTTATAATACATAAACCTGTTTATGCGTCTTTCCATATATATATCCGTGGATATCTCTTCTTCTTTAAACAAAAAACCATAAACCGAATTTATGGTTATCCTGTAGAGCTCCTCAAGGTTCTTCGTATAACACATGTCTTTACGGTCCGCAAAAGTTAGTTTATCTCCAAAATTTATGGTGTAGTTTAAAAGCTCTTCGGGCGACAGGTTGTAAAATTTTTTACCCCGGTATATCCACTGAATATTATACAGGTCGGCTACCATGCCTTCCCATTTCTTCAGCATTTTTCTGTCATCTCCGGATATCTTTAGTTTTCGGCTTTGAATGATGTTGAAATAACCCATATCCAGAGCCATCTCAAACCTGAAGAGATTTTCTCTCCTGCCATCGACCAGGGGGATCAAGAACTCAAAAAACTCCGAACCTTCCAAAGAATATATTAAATCCCTAATAGTCCTTGATTTGAAAAGCTTCTTAGGGTTAACTCGGCTGTATTTGCCTAAAAAGGAGAGAGATTTTTCAATGGTTTCTGGCTTCTTGCCGTTGAAAATACTTCTGGCCAGAACTTTTAAATCCTCTATCTCATATTTCATATAAAGCGAACGGATAAGATCCTTATAATCATCCCGGAAATAATGTATAAGTTTATCCATGTTTTTGATCATATTGCGCTTCAGAATGTCTTCCAGGTCTCTCCTGCTAACAGTGTCGGGGTGAATTTCTCCTAATAGCTTGCCATAAGAAATGTTCTCTTTTAAATAGCGAGCTACATCGGCCACAGACTTCTTCTTAAGCATGTTCAAGTAGTCTTCCTGCTTCAAAAATTCTTTTTCCAACACCCTTATCTTGGTATTTACGGCTGCATATATAGTAACCTTATCCATGGCTCTTCCTGTTGATATCAAAAATCCGCTTTAATACTTCATCAGTAATATTTTTCAGGGATTTTTCAAATTCCCGCTCCATATTCTCCAGGACTTCCTTACTATTCAACTTCAGCCGGTCAACTTCCTGTTGCGCTTCTTGCAGTATCTTTTGTGCAGTTTTCTTGCTTTCGTCTTCTATCTGGCTTGCATAACCTCTGAGCATTTCCTGTTCTTCTTCTTTATATCGGCGTTCCAGTTCCGCCAGCTGTTTTTTCCTTCTTGCACTTATATCAGCTGCTCTGGTATCGAGCTCGATAAGCTCTTCTATGATAGTTTGCTCTTCCAAAATACCACCTTCTTTAAAGTTTTAAAATTCCCCAAAAAGAGTTTAAAACCTGCCCACAGGGGACAGACCTATTTAAAAAGCAATTATCTTTTGACTAAGCTTTAAGTATATTACTACTATGTTATAAAGTCAATTAAGCTCTTGGGGATGTCTGTGTCAAACTTTTGGGGGTAGTTTTCTTTGGTTAAAAAAATTCCTCTGGTTTTGGGTAGACTTACCCCTGGTTCTATTATAGCTTATTGTTTGGAAAAATAAGCATAATTGTCCTTATTTT
>Ga0268276_1001022_pt1 | contig 29610 bp, 37 predicted proteins | sample saktaG_4_FD_190145 | JGI IMG/M metagenome (GOLD analysis project Ga0268276, IMG submission 190145) | Saline water microbial communities from Sakinaw Lake, British Columbia, Canada - sak_2010_1_5_45m | ecosystem: Environmental > Aquatic > Non-marine Saline and Alkaline > Saline ...
CCAACCCTAGAAGGCGAAGGGGAAAGGTGGGAAAGTGGGAAAACGCGGGATGAGCGTTGATTATACGGGACTTATGACGAACGGAGCCGGAACGGATAGATGAGCAAAAAGACGGCTCAAACGGAATAATATCAACTATCTGAGAAACTTTCAGCCCCCCTGCAACGGTTGTGCAGAGGGGTTGAATGGGGAGTGCATTAGGTGGGACTAGGGTGGTTATTAGGCGTGCGCGTGGGCATAGAAGTGCGGGGACGGGGCAGACGCTGGATGGGCTCCGTCGTAGAACGAGATGGCCAGACCACGGCGGACATAATGGCGGTCAGCGCAGAATCCGAGGGGCTGTCCGACACGGGCTCCGAGCCAGCCGCCCTCACGCTTAAGAAGGCGGCGCCGATGGGTGTCTAGCATTTGGAAGGTGGACATTAAAAGGGCGTCGGGGATATCGATCCATGAGGCCGGGAGGCGAGCCTGCTCAAACACAGCCTGGCAGTATTCCCAGCCTTTTGACTCGCCAACTATCTCGCCGATTTGACGTGCGCACTCATGAATCATGTGAGCAGTCCGACGTTCGGCCGCAATGCTCCAGTATGACATCGCACGGTAATCGCCGGTGATGGCCGCAACGGCAGCCATAAGGCGATCAAACTCTTTGGATTGATTGACACCTTTTAGACTGACTCGACCACAGGCTCTAAACATGATGGCTCGACGGGCTGCATCACGTTCAAATGGAGATGCAGACGGGAATTCTTCGCGTTCGACCTTGCCCCAAAGAACCCAAAACATCGCTTGCTGCTTAGTGGATAGCATCATGATTATTCCTCCTTCTTTGTTTCTGGCCAGCAATCGGCAATATCCAAACGAATTGGCACGGGATCATGCTGCCGATTCGGACGGGACTCAACGCGGAGATAGCTTTTTCCGCGTCGGGTTTCCATTGATTCGGCCAATAGGCGCTTTGCCTCGATCCATTGTTTGGACTTGATATCGCGGCGCATCAGTGAGAGCACACGGGACACGGATAGGGAGCCGGAACGGGTGGCCTGGAAGGCCTCGTCAATCAGTTCCAGCAGCGCCTGGGCGTCGTCGCCACCGAGCTTTGCAGCCAGACTTTGAGCGTAGTCCATCATCAGGGCTCGCGCCTGCTTGACCCGCTCGTCGAGGTGGATTTCGTAGCGGACCACCAGCCCTACAGTTAAAGCCCCGTCGAATGTCGACACCTGCAGATTGCCTTTTGCGCCCATCTCTATGCCGGCCTCACCGCGGGCCTGGGCAATTTTGTCCAGATCTCGCAGCGATTCTTGCATGACAGTTTCGAGCTTTGCGCGAGCTTTGAGCCATCGAGCGTAGATACGCCGAACACCTGCATCGCGGGCGCGGTCGTAGGCGGACACGTAGCGGATGGGCACGTTGTTGCCCATCGCGTCTGTCATGGTCTTTTCTGACATTTTGGTACTCCTTTTTGAATGCCCGACTGGGCTGTGTTTTTTCTGTGACACTTCAGAAGCTTGGTGACATCATCCACTGACGGGTGGTCGTACAGCTTGAGATCGTCCACTAATGAAACAATAGTTTTCACCCCGCCGAAGTCATTGGCGGCATCTAAAACCAAATTGACGCATTGGGCTATATCCGTCTGGCTGAGTCCACTGCTGCTTAAAAAAAGTCGCGCATCTTCCGCGGATTGACCATTTGAGCGAAGTATCGGCTGACACCGGTTGAGCAGTTGCGCGACCTCATCTTCCGCCCCCTCACACAATTTATCCCAAGCACCGGGCACAGCGGCGATTACTATCACTGTGCCCGTCATGTTCGCGATCAACTTTATCGCGTTGGCACTTTCCGGCCCCAGTGTGTTGGCCTCATCAATGTATAGGATGGAATCTCGGGCGGTCAACGCTTGCAGCATGCGCTCTTCTGCATCATGCTCGGTATATGATTTAACCTTTAGAGGGCGTCCAGCCGCTCGTGCCACGTCGGCGCAGAACGCCTTATAGCTCTTTTTCCATGATTGCCTACCTTCGATATAGATCGCACCACGCGCAGCGAGTGCCTCTCCTATGGTGCTTTTGCCCTCTCCGGTCTTGGCCAGGATGACTACCACGCGGCGGCCTTTACTTGACCGCGCTCGCTTGATCGAAGTCTGGGCTGCGCACGCGAGTTTAGTCGGCTGGAATACGCTGTCAGTGGTAGCCGAACGCTTGGCTTCTGCCAGTCTTTCGGCCACCTCCTCTTCTGCCTGCGCAACCTTCTCGGATATATTGTCAAGGTTGCCAGCGTACACATCCACATCGCTTTTCAGCCTGCTAAATGTGGTACTGCTGAATGATAAATAACGTTTGGCAAAATCCGAGTCAGAGACGGGTTTGCCCTCTGCTGACGACACAGCTTGCTGCAGGCATGCCAGCCGTTGCGCCAACGATTTCTGAATGTCCATCTTTTCCATGTTGCTCCTTTTTTATACCAGCGCATTCGCTGGTGTGAAAGCCATTGCCGCCTCGTCTATGGCGTCCGGGATATCGTCGTCAAACGTATCGATTTCACCGTCTCCGTCGCTCACCGTCACGTTGTCGAGCGGAAGCTCTTTTGCCGGACTCAGACGGCCGGAGAGCACGTCGGCATTGCGGCCGATCAGGGCGAGGCGCTGCTCGGCCTCCTGCTGGTGGCGGCCGCGAAAGGGCATCATCTTGCGGGCGAGGTCTTCGTTCTGTTTGCCGGCGGCACGGATGATCGCCTCGCGGTCGTAGATCGGAGCGCGGGTATAGACAGGGGCGAGGCCGATCACCTTGCCGCTCTCCGGGTCGACAATGACCCCGGCGTCGGTATGATAAGGCGTGCCGTAGAAGATGTACTCGCGGCCGGGGATCAGCGCGGCCCGGAATCCCAGACGGGTCCGGCAGGCGGCGTGATAGATGATCTCATCCTGACCATAATAATACTGATCAGAAAAGCCGAAGGTGCCGTCTTTCTTCACACGCACAACACGGGCATCCTTATCCGGATCCAGAAGCAGAGGCAGCTCGAAGAGCGGGACACGGACCAGGTCGGCCTTGCCGCTGTTCCAGACCTCTCGGCGGGTCATGCGGCGGTTGCCCCGGTGTTCGGGGTGCGCCTGGAGGAACGCGAGGACAGCATCCCGCTGCTGATCGTCGCCCATGTCGTACAGAGCCGAGACGGGCTTCCATTCGTCGGTGTCCGACAGACGCCAGACGACCACGCGGTTGTCTGACCAGCCCTCCATCCGGTGGTCAGGGTCATCCATCACGGTGTCGGTCAGCAGGTAGTTGAGCCGGACAAAGGTCTGCCAGTCGCAGAGGTTGCACATGATGAGCTCGCGCTTTTCAGCCGGCAGCTTGAGGACGGCGTTCATGATATTCTGGTCGTAGTTTGCAAGGGCCGCGTGACTCTCCGGCCGGTGGTCGGCATCCTTGCCGACCTGGCCGGGGAGCATCGCCCTGCGCGAGTGCTCAATGCTGTGGGCCTTTTCGCAGTAGGGCTTCATGCGGAAGTTGCCGCCGCCGTCGCCCTTGAACATGCCAGCATGGACAGCCTCGGCCAGGATGCCGGAGCGCTCGTAGTTGATGAGACAGCCATAGTGCGGGATGCTCTTGATGCGGCGCTCAAGCGTGGGCCTGATCGCCGTTGTGCCGTGCTCGACCACAATGCGGCATCCGTCCTTATGGAAGCCGACGCCGGTGAGCAGGTAGGCATTGAGCATGCGGAACTCGGCCTCTTTGAGACTGTCCCGCTTGCCGCCTTTAGTCGTTGCATACTGCGGGCGGACAGTGTCCACGGCCTTGAATCCGCTGGCTATATCGTAGCCGACGAACATCTGCGGGCGGGCGATGCGGCCGACGCCCGGCATGACAACCTCGATATCGACATGGACATCGTCGCACTCGATCACCTGTCCGGGGCGCAGGCCACGGCGGGTCTTGAGCACCGGCAGCAGGAACTCGTGCGCGGCCTTGCGTCCCTGACGGCCGGCAATGATCTGGAACCGGTAGTCGGGGTTCTTCTTCAAAGCCTTCTGCAGGTTTTCATAACGGGCACGTTTCGGGATCCACCCTTCCGGGCAGTGATCCGGAACCGGCACATCCGTCCGCTCCGTGCGCCACACCTCGCGCCAGTCACCCACGCCGTGGGGCAGCACCTTGCCGGCCCACAGGTCGGAGAGCATCACCCGCCACGAGCCCCTGTTCGATCTGTTGTGGTTTTCGCAGTATGTCATGAAACACTCGACCCATGTGTGGGCCTTGCCCAGCCTGCGCAGCTTGCGTTGATCGACCAGCGCAGCCGTGCCCTGACGCTTCCAGGCATAGTACTTGCGCTTGAGCGAGCCGACCGACAGCCGCGCCGGGTGGGCCGCGGCGGCCGCCTGTATCGCCACCATCAGCCGGGGAGCCTGGGCTATATCTTTCAGCAGGGCTTCAAGCCATCCGCTGTTCATCCGGTCGTCAGGGTCGTCAACCACCGCGAGTTCGTCATAGGTCGAGAGTGCGTTCATTTTACCGTTCCTTTAGCCTCTTTCAGCGCTGCGCGGATGGTGTCGAGCTTGATCACGATGTGCGTCAATGTGTCCGCATCGAGACACAGGTGAGAGCGGAATGTCGATACCTGGTTGGACAGATCGCCGACCAGCTTCAGCCAGACCTGCCTGCAGTCTTCCAGATGTTTCAGGTGCTTCTCTTCCTCTGACATCTTGAGTCCGCTGCGCCGGTCGCCGCCCCTGGGCGCGGCATCCGCCCCGAACGCGAACTGCAACTGCCTGGCACTCCTGCCCTCGCAGAGCGCCCAGACCGAGCGCTGGAGTTTTGCCAGCTTTGCGTCCCGACCGACCGGTTCGCCGTCCGCGCCCGGCATGGCCAGCGCGAGCGGCACCTTTGCAGGCACATTGCAGTACCGCCGCACACCCTCTGCGAGCGCCTTGAAACGCATGGCAGTCTTGTAGTTCACGTCCGGGCAGTTGTCGGCCAGCCAGGCTTTCAGACCGCTTTCCTGGCCGGCCAACTGCCCGTTTTCGCACCGGAGTCTCACACGTGAGACTCCGGTTTCGATCTCCAGCAGCATCGCGCCGAAGCGCACCATCTCCAGAGCGCCGGAAATGGCCCGCCAATACTGTGCCGTCACCGCCTCCGGCGCGTATGGCGCCGCCGCCTCGGGCGGCAGCACCTGGTCGGCCTGCATCATCTCGCGTTCGACCTTGCCCTTGCGGGGCTGTTTCAAAGTGGCGGCAGCTTTCATTTGCCGTTGCCCTCCGGGATGAAGCCGCATAGCTCGTCGCCGTAGATCCCGCGGCTCCAGTTGGCCTCGTAGTTGCCGCCGGCCATGGCCGCGGCCGGGGCGGTCTCTGCCGGTGTCGGCCGGAAATCGCACCCCGCAGCCTGGCACAGCGAGGCCGCCGCCAGCAGGGTTCCCGCCGCGAGCAGCGCGAGCAGCGCCCAGGCCAGCGCCAGTTCCAGCCCGCGCAGCTCGGCGGGCGGGGTCAACGTTTCGAGAGTGCTGCCGGTTTCTGTCATAATTTTATCCATGATTACCTCCTAGATTCCGCTTTCCATGCGTTTGGCGAGGTCGATCATGGCCTCGCGCGTTATCCTATAGTAGGGGCGCAACGCCCGCTCCGGCTCGTCCGGCGCCGTGCGCCCGGCGTTCAGGTCGGCCGCCAGCAGCCGCCCTTCCTCGATCCACTGGCGTACCGTGGTGGCGGAAACGGAGAAGACGCCTGCCGCCTCGATCACGCCGAACTGGTCCTGCCGCCGCATGCGGCGCTCGACCGCCTCGCGGAAGTAGGGCTTGATCTCGCTGAAGACATCTGTCTGTATCGCCATGTTTTTCTCCCTTGTCATTTATCGCCCGGCGCCGCCTTGCGCGGATGCCCGCCGCGCGTGACCCACACGATGTCCGGCCCGCCGCCGCGCAGATGCCCGGCGCAAGGGCCGAGCGCGTTGCACAGCGGTATGAACCGCCCGGAGTACCCCCACGCCGCGCAGCCGTCGCACCCCCGCGTCGCCGGCACCGCCCGGAATGCCCGCCCGTCGATGATGCAGGTGTTACGCATCAGCCACCGCCAGACCCTGCCGCTCGACTCTATCCACGTCCGCCTGGGTGATCACCCCGCGGTCGCGCCGGCCTCGGCGCAATATCCGCGCGAAGCTGGTCCGCTCCGCCTGCGCCTCCAGTACCATCACGCGCTGGGATGTTCCTTTCAAAAGCTCAACCAGCGCATCTTTACGCATTCGCATGCACGCCTCTTTCCACTTCGCCCCGAACGGCACATAATCCGTCGGCGCTTTAGCCTGTGTTCCCATGTTGTCGCCTCCTTTTTTTACTCTCGTCATTGCGTCCACTTGGTGGTCGCAATCTTCCTTCCGCTTCATGCCCCCGCCTTCGCTCTCCCATGCACCGCCCGGTCCATCGCGCACAGGCGCCGCGCCATCACCCTTATCTGCGAGCGGTAGCGCGCCCGCTCCGTCGCGTAGTAGTCCTCCACCGGCGTGGACTCCGCCAGCCGATAGCCGACGCAACCCGGCGCACTCAGCACCGCGCCCGCGCTGGCCTCGGCTGCCGCCCGCAGGCGGCGGTCGGTCCAGCCCATGAACTCCGCCATCACCGCCGCCGGTCTCCGTTGCAGGCCCGGCCGCTTGCGCAGGATGTCCGTCAGCAGGTCCGCGTCCGCCGCCGCCCGCGCGGCTCCCGTCGCTGTCCCGCGCATGTTCAGTTCCATCTGCATTTCCATACCGCCCTCCCGTTTTTCGGTTTTGCCCCCGCCCCTCCGCCTTTGCTAAAATCCAGCAGCAAAACGAGGAGGATCACTTATGACGCTGGTTGAAATCATTGAGTACTGCAACGGCTTCCTGCTTCAGCTTCCAGACCCGCAACTGACCGTCCGCCCCAGAGACGCCCCAGAAGCCGGGCCAGAATCCGCCGCGGCCATCTGGGAGTTCCTTTCACGCGCGGAATTCGCGGAACGGGACGCCGTAGACGCACTCCTGCAAGGCAGCCTTCTGGATATGAGCCCCACAGGCTTGAGCGCGGAGCATCTGTTCTTTGTGCGGACAAGGGCGCAATCGGCCATATACCACCTTCAACTGCTAACCCAAACGCTGCGTCCCGGAGACGTTCTCGCTCACAGCACGCAAGATGCAGACTACGCCCTTGAATGGGCACTCGTACGTTTCTGGAACTGCTGCCGACACCAATGGCTCGCGCGAGTCGCGCGATGCCACGCCGCGGGCCTGACAGACCCTTTAGCACAAATACCGGCCGACTTCCCCGACTGGATGCCTCCGGAAAAAAGACGATGACGCTCTTCATCTCGCATCCTCCTTCATTTGCCTTGCCTGCCGCCCCGCCCACAGCCGCCGCACTTGCGCCGACTGCCTGCCGCCCGACAGCACCGCCCGCACATGCTGGTGCGAATATCCGTGCCGCCGGCAGAAATCCATGATGCCGTGGAACCGCGTGGCCCGCCCCTTTGGCCGCCCTGCCTTTTTTTTGCTGTTGACCGTTTGCCTCATTCGGGTGTACCCTCTTGACAAATCACCGTGATTTGTGGGAATAATACGACAGTGGTGGATTATATGCAACAGGAAAAAGAAAAAAAGTTTACTGACTTTCAGACCCTGTCATTTCAGTTGTCCGTCCTGTGCTGAGCCTATCCGCCCCGAATGTACAAACACAGGTCGAATCAACATGCGCGACCCCGTGCATGTGGCGGGCGTCGTTGTCGCGCTGGCTGCGGCGGCGATATTCATCCTCATGTTGGGCGAACGATCCTTGCGCCGGGCCACCATCGCCCGGTAGTGCGCTGAGTCCCCGCGCCGCTTGGCGTCGCCGGTGGCCTTCCCGCCGACGCGCCCACCCTTCGCGCCGGAGCAACACGCGAAATGCTCCGGTCCGACCTTGCGCCCGCATTGCGGGCAGACGGCGCGGCTCATCGCCGCACCCACCTCAAGGCCGCGTCGGTCAATGCCCCGACGCAGCAGAAACGCCGGTGCTCAAACGTCGGCGTGCCGCCATCCGTGGAACGCTGCACGTTCCACGCCGCGTAGCAGGTCAACGCCTTCGGCCACTCGCCCTCCTGCACGGCGTCATTTGCCGTGCGGTGCAGACACTCCTGCACGGGCGCGGCGAACACTCCGAAACAAGCCTCGGCCCCGTGTTCGACGGCCAGTCCCAGCAACGCCGTCAAAACGGCGTTCACGTCACCGTCATCGGCCAGGTTCATGGCCCCCAGCCGGAGGCCGTCTTCCTGTGCGGCGATCGCGCAACCCATCGCCGCCACTTCCGCCAACTGCGCCGCGCTCGGCGCGTGGCGCGAAAACCACAATGCTTTCTTCATTCCTGGATTCCCTTTCGATGCCGCCGGACGTGACACGCCCGGCACACAATTACCAGATTCTCGGCGCTGGTTTCGCCGCCTGCCGACACCGGCAGGATGTGGTGCGGCTCTAGCGGATTGTATCCGCTATCGCCAGTGCCCGGCCCGCCGCAATCGGCGCACAAGCCAGATTGCTGGCGGACCAGTCGCCGTTTTAGCGATTTGGGGACTCGCGCCCCCTCTGGGCGGTGTGCGCTCACAGCCCCAGCGCCTCGAAGGCGGACGCCATCGCGTCCTGCGCCAGGCCCAGGCCACGGCTGGCCTCCTCCGCCTCGTGGGTCGCCCACGGGCGGACGTAGTAACCGGAGCTGCCGACCTGATCGGCGTCCCGGTCGCTGGCGTCGCAGACGGCCAGGTCGCCGTCCGCCTTCGGCGCGGCGACGCACACGGTGCGCCACCGGCCCCGGCCCTTGTAGTGCCCGGCCCCGTCGTGGGACTGGCACACTGCCGCCAGGGCGATCCGCGCCCCGCGCTCTTCCGCGCCAGCGGCGCGGAACACCACCGTTTCCGACGAGTACGGGCTGTTGCCCGCCGCGCCGCTCGCGGGCGACGGCGCATCCGGCCCCAACCGCTCCGCAATCGCGGCCTCCGTTGCCGCCCGCTCCGCCTCGGTCACTTTCATTGCGTCTTCGATCTTAGTCATGTTCCGATCCTCCGCAGTGGGTGGGTTTATCTCTCACTGTCTGCGGACACTGTACGCTAACGCCTTTGAGTATGCAACAACTATTTTGAAATTTTTTTCGGCGCGCGGAAGACCCGGAAAAGGCCAACCAAGCGCCGGAGCTTACGGCGCTCCGCGCCGAAGCTCAGCGCCATCGATCTGCGCCGCGTTCGTCGGATTGTAGATGCCGGCGGTCGCGAAAAACCGCAAAACCCACGAAGCCGCCCTGCAAGTACTTTGCAGGGCGGCTTTTCAGCGCCGTTTTCCGGCGCGCGGTCATGGTTTCCACCCCTCCTTTCCGCAGTTTTGTTTTGCTTCGCAAAACCTTTCGGCATCGTAAAATCCCATCATCGCCCGGCTGCCTCCGCTACGCAATGGCCAACTTGCCAAAAATGCCTTTTTCGCGGGCTTTTGCGCGGATCGCCGGAATGGCCGGAATTGCCGGAATTGCCGGAAAAGCCCGCCGAAATCTGACAGCGCCGGCCCGGCGTGTCACAATCCCCCCATGTCAACGAGACACAGCGAAAACAGCGCCGCCGGTTGACGCGTGCATACCGCCGGGGCTCATCACCCCGGCGGCGCGGGCGTCCCGGCCCCGCGCTCCTGAAAGCCTCTGTGCGGGGTACCGGGATCTTTTAACTTTTGGAAGGATGAAAGGGTGGCGACATGCAGGAAGGACTGAGCCTGAACCTGGTGCTGAACGGCGCCACGCTGCTGAGCGTGCTCGGCCTCGGCGTGAAAGTGTACCTGGCCGGCAAGCGCACCCGCATCGAGCAGCCGCTGGAGATCAGGCCGGCCGCGGCTACCACGCCGCAGAGCCAGTGCGACGAGCGGCACAAGGCGCTGGACTCGCAGACATCGAATCTCTTCAGCCGGATGAGCGCGGCGGAACAGCGTATCTCAAAGCTGGAGGCCACCATCGCCGAGGTGAAGGAACAGTACAAGCACATCGACGACAAACTGACGGTTTTGTTGAGGCGAAAATAGGAGGGGCCATGACTGACACGGACATACTGGTGATACGCAAGATGCTGGGCGTGCTGATGGGCATCGGCTCGCAGGGGCTGGAGACGGCCGCGCTGAAGGAGCAGGCCGAGATCGCGGCGGGCACGCCGCTGACCACGGCGGAGAAGGATCTGGCGGCGCGGCTCCTGGAGGAGCGCCGCTGGATCGCGAGCTACCGGCAGCCGCTGACCGGACGGGTGCGCTGGTACGTGACCGAGGCGGGCAAGATCGCCTACGCCGGCTTATAAGGGAGGCCGCGCCCCACAGCCGCCCGCCTATGACGGCACGCGAAGACTGCGAAAAATTGAAGCATGAAAAAAGCGCGTAGACAACTTAAACCGAGATCCGACGCCTGGGACGCCGACCTGACCGACGCCCAGCGCTGGCAGGCCTACGACATGTTCCGACGCTCGTCGTGGTACAAGGTCGCGGAGTGGGCGGCAGAGGAATTCTCCGTGCCGCCGCCGAGCCGCGCCGCGCTCTACCGCTGGGCCAAGCGCATGCGCGGGCTGGAGAGCGCCCACCGCATCGAGCAGGCCGTGCAGGCCCGCGACGAGATCGGCGCGCTGGCCCATACCACCGCCACCGACGCCGCGCTGATCGACGCCTACAAGAGCATGGCCGCCGACCTCGCGCTCAACGGCAACGCCAAGGACGCGGTGTCGCTGACCGTCATGGCAATGGACATCGGCGCCGCGCAGCGCAAGGCCGCCGAGCTGGAACTCAAGGCGCGGGCGCAGGAGACCAGGGACGAGGCGCTGAAGCTCGCCCGCGAAAAGTTCGAGGCGGCGGAGGCGCGGCTGTCGGCCACGCGGGAGACACTGGCCCGCCTGGACACGTCGGGAGGTCTCACCCCGGAGGCCCGCGCCGAAATTGAGAAAGCAATGGGAATGCTGTAATGACGCAATGCGACACAACTTATGAGCGCGGCACGGGCACCCGGCCCGCGTATGTCCCGGAGAAATTCCGCGGAGCGTGCAAGGTTTTCCCGCAGACCATGCCGGACGGCCGCGAGCCTTTCTTCCTGAGCTACCAGCAGGCATGGTCCCAGGACGAGCACATCATGCTGCTGGCCGAGAAGTCGCGGCAGATCGGCTGGACGTGGACCACGGCGCACGGGCTGGCCCGCCGTCACGCCGTGGCCGGCTACGCGCTGGACACCTGGGGCACATCGCGCGACGACCTCCAGGCGATGCTCGCCGTGCAGGACTGCAAGGCATTCTCGGAAATTCTGCATGCCGGGGCCAAGGATCTCGGGCGGCAGGTGATCGACGACAAGGGCAACACCTCGCATGTGCTCGCGTTCGCCAACGGCACCAGGTACTACAGCCTCAGCAGCAATCCCGACGCCCAGGCCGGCAAGCGCGGCAACCGCGTGGGCGACGAGTTCGCGCTGAACAAGGACAACCGCCAGCTCTACGCCATCATGGAGCCGGGCGTGACCTGGGGCGGCAGCATCTGGCTGTTCAGCACGCACCGAGGCTCCGGCAACTATTTCAACACGCTGCTAAAGGAGGCCCGCGAAAAGGACAATCCCAAAGGCTGGCATGTCTACCGCGTCACGCTTCAGGACGCGCTCGACTGCGGCTTCCTCTACAAGCTCCAGAAGAAGCTGGATGCCAGGGACCCCCGGCAGGCCATGGACGAGGCCGCGTATTTCGACTTCGTGAAGTCCAAGGCGGCGGACGCCGAATCCTTCGCCCAGGAGTACATGTGCGAGCCGAGCGACGACGCCACGGCCTTCATTCCCTACGAGCTGGTGGACGCCAACCGGCTGCCCGTGCACGAGACGCACTGGCCGGCCGCCACGCTCGAAACGTGCAGGGAGCTCTACATGGGCGTGGACATCGGCCGCACGCATGACCTGACCGTCTTCTGGATCGTCGAGAAAAAGGACGGCGTCTTCCATACGCGCAATGTCACCACGCTCCAAGACAAGCCCTTCGCGCAGCAGGAGAGCATATTCTACGGATTCCTCGACCTGCCTAACATGCGCCGCTGCTGCATCGACCAGTCAGGCATCGGCCGGCAGTTCGCCGAACGCGCCGTCGCGCATGCCGGCGGCCGTGCCGAGGGCGTGAACTTCACCGGGCCGATCAAGGAGTCGCTGGCCTATCCGCTCAAGGCCGCGCTCGAAGACCGCACCCTCAAGCTGCCGGACTGCGACAAGATCGCCGCCGACTTCCGCAGCATCCGCAAAGAGACGACCAGCGCGGGCAACATCCGCTTCGCGGGCGACCGCGACAAAAACGGCCATGCCGACCGCTTCTGGGCCTGCGCGCTCGCGCTGCACGCGGCCGGCGGCAAGGGCAACTACGACATCGAGGCGCTGGACGCGGCGGCCCCCGTCTGCTCCGCCGAATCACGGAGGGCCTTGCAATGATAGGATTGATGAAAAAACATGCGCTCAAAACCAAAGCCGCGGCTGTCTCCATCGCCGCCGTGAGGAACGCGGCGGAGCCGCGCTTCGCCACCCTGCGCAATCTCGATCCGGCGCGCCTGACGATGTACATCGAACATTTCGAGACCGGCAACTTCCTGCACCTCGCGCCGATCATGCGCAAGATGGAGGAGCGCGACAACACCTGGAAGATCGCCGCGCTCAAAACCCGCAAGGCTGTCAGCTCGCGGCCGTGGTGCTGCGAGCCGCTGCCCGGCTGCGAGTCCGACCCCGCCGCCCAGGACCAGGCCGACGTGCTGACCGCCTTCTACGGCCGCCTGACCATGTCCGACATCGGCACCCGCAACATCAGGCACCAGATGCGCAAGCTGATCGAGTCGGCCATGCGCAGCTACAACGACGGCTGGTCCGTGCACGAGCTGATCTACACCGTGCGTCCGGACGGCAGCCTGTCCGCCGAGGCCGTGGCCATTCCGCTGCACCTATTCCGCATCGACGGCGGCAGCTTCTGCCTGGACAACGGCGGCCGGCTGACCGCGCTGGATCCCGGAGGCTGGCTGACTGTCCAGGGCGACGGCGTGGGCATTGCCTGCACGGTCGCGAAGATGTTCAAGACCATCTCGCTCGGCGACTGGCTGGTCTACTCCGGCCGCTGCGGCCATCCGGGCATCCACGCCAAGACCAACGCCCAGAAGGGCACCCAGCAATGGGAAGACTTCAAGTCCGCGGTCGCCAAGTTCGGCAAGGAGTGGTCCGCCGTGACCGGGCTCGACGACGTGCTGGAGAAGATCGACCTCTCCGTGGCGGGCGAGCTGCCATACCCTGCCATGGTCGAACTGATGGACCGCGCCATCGCCGCGCTCCAGCGCGGCGCGGATCTCTCCACCATGTCCGCCGGCATGGGCGCGGGCGAGGGCGCCTCGCTGCAGGGCGACGAGTCGGACATCATCATGGCCGACAACTGCGCGATGATTTCCGACGCCTTCCGCAGCCAGATCGACGCGACCGTGCTGGCCTGGCAGTTCGGGTCGGACACGGAGATCAAAGCCGGGTTCCGCATCGATCCGCCCCAGCCCGACACGGTCGACCGCGACATAAAAATCGACGCGCATCTCTCCGCGCACGGGGTCCGGCTCTCGCGCAACGCCGCACTCCAGCGCTACCAGCGCACCGAGGCCGACCAAGAAGACCCGGAGGACGCCGCTTTAACCCCGCCGCAAACGCAAATGCCCACGGTTTTCCCCAACGAGGACGGCGGCGGGCGCAAGACCCCGTTGCAAACACCATTGCAACCCATTGCAAAACGCGGGCAGGCTCCCGCTGATGCCAAGACAAGGGGCGAAGCGCCCCCCCCGCCAGAGACGCTCCTGGAGGGCTTTGCGGCGAAAGCCGAAAAAGAGCTTTACGGCGCGCTGCTGGATGCCGCGATCGAGGCGGCACAGAAAGGAGACGAATGAAAAGACCCCTCGCCAACAGTTTCGAGTTCGACCCGGCCAAACCCCTGGAGATCGTCTACGGCGCCTACCCGCACAGGCAGAGCGGACGCGACCAGTTGATCGACGCCGCCAGCGCCTCCGCGATCGCGGGGCAGATCGACGCCGCCAAAGCCGCCGGAGCGCCCGGCCTGCCGGTTTACGTCGGCCATCCGGACGTGCGGGAACTCGCGCCCAAGTTTCCCGACAAATCCGCGCACGGCTGGATCGTCGCGCTCGCCGCCCACGACACGGGCTTCACCCTGCAGCCGGAGTGGGTCGGCGAGCCCAAGCCCGGCGAGTTCATCTACTTCAGCCCATACTTCCTCGGCACGGACGTTTCCGAGACCGCAACCCACATCGACGAGATGCGCTCGGTCGGGCTGACCAACAACCCGAACTCCACCAGATTTCGGCTTCCCAACGAAGCCGGTGACAACGAGGGCGACATCAGGACAAACGCGGATAGGGACGGGTCGCCACGTCCTGCCGAAAAAGGAAACATACCCATGAAAAAGATACTCGCACTTCTGGGGCTGCAAGAAACGGCCACCGACGACGAGGCCGTCACCGCGCTCAACGCACTGATTGCCGAACGCGATGATCTCAAGCGCCAGCTTGAAGAGGCCAAAGCGGAAGCCACCACGGCCGCCGCCGCCGCGGATACCGCCAAGACCGACATGGCCAACGAACGCGACGCCCGCGTCGGGCTGATGCTCGACTGCGCCCTTCGCGACGGCAAAGTGTCGCCCGCCACCAAACCCGTGTGGGAAGCCCGCCTCAAACGCGACTTCGCCAACGAGTCCGTCGCGCTGGCCAAAGCCTGCGCGACCATCAAGACCCGCTCCGCGCTGCCCAACGAGGCGTTCGAGACCGGCCCGGCCGGAGTGCTCGCGCGCTACGAGGCCATGCCGGCCGGCGAGGAAAAGCGGAAGTTCCTCAAGGAAAACGCGGCCGCCATCCACACGGCCCGGCAGGAACTCGAAAAGCCTGGAAAATAACAGCGGCCCGGCCGCAGGAAAGGAAAAGAAAGCATGTCTACCACAACCACAGGCCATGAGATATACGCCGCGCAGGCGATCAAGGGTCTCACGCGCCAACTGGCCCCGCTCAAGGCCTTTAGCATCGACTTCTCGGCCGATGCCGCCCGCAAGGGAGAATCCGTCAACGTCTCGCTGATCTCGGCCGACGAGGTCGCGGAGTTCAACTCCTCGTCCAACAACTTCAAGCGCTCCGCGCAGGAAGTCGCGCAGGTCAGCCTGACGTTCGGCAAGCCGATCATCACCGGCTTCGCCATCACCCCGGACCAGTTCAACAACTTCAATCCGGGATGGTGGTCAGGCAAGGCCGACCTCAACACGCTGGAGATCTGCGACTCCGTGCTCTCCACGGTGGCCGCGCTGGCGACCGCCGGCAACTACGGCGACACCGCCAAGGACAAGATGACCGTCTCGCTCGCCGGGTTCGACAAGAAGACAGTCGCGGCGATTCGCGGCAAGGCCATCCAGGACAAGAAGCTGCGCATCCCGCTCTCGGTGCTCGCGCTCAACCCGGTCTACTTCTCCGAGCTGCTCGGTTCGCTGGACGCGAACGTCTACGGCGGCAGGGAAGCCATCCAGGGCGGCGTGATTCCAGGGCTGTTCGGCTTCCGGATGGTCGTCGAGATCCCGCAGCTCGGAATACCGGGCTTCGTGGCCTCGCCCGACGCGATCGCCGTTGCGGCACGGTCCTACCAGCCGGTCAGCAACAAGCCCTACGACACGGTCCAGATCATCACCGAGCCGGAAACCGGCCTCACGCTGACGCACATCGAGTACTGCTCCGGCGACGACGGCGAGTTGAGCGACTCCGTCAACGCGCTGGTCAAGTCCGGCGTCGGCAACTCGGCCGCGCTCATGCGCCTGACCGAGGTCAAGTAAAGAGGTCAAGCAACAACGTCACGCGGGCGGCCGCACGGCCGCCCGCGCATAAACGAAAACGAAAAGGAAAGAACAGAATGAAAAAGACAACAGCACGGCTGCCAACCTGGGGATCTCTCCTCGTCGCGGCCTTTTTGACCGCCATGACGGTCCATGCCGAGTATGGCGCCGCGATGGTACCCGCGATCGGCACGTCCACCAACGTCCCGATCGAGACCGCCGGCATCGGCGTGGGCAAGGTGGTCGGCATCGAGGCGTTCAACGTGCTCTCGAACATGACTGTCACGGTCTCCGCCGTGTTCGGCGGCGCGACCAACACGCTCTCCACCAGAACCACCACCGTCACGGACGGGTCGAGGGAATACTTCGACCTATCCACGACCGGCTGGTTCTTCTGGGCGCGGGGCGACACCCTGCTGCGCGGCGGCACGGACACCAACTCGGTACTGCGCATCATCTACGAACGCTAAGGGGGCCGGGATGTGGGTCGAGCTTGACATGGGATTGCTGCGCAGCGCGATGTCCGGACCCGAGCGCGCCGCGCTCGACCGGGCCGCCACCGACACGGACCAGCAGGCCGCGCTGCCGGAGATCGCCGAGAACATCGCCGCCGAATGGCGCTGCGGCCTGCGCAGCGTCTGCACGGTCGATGCGCGGCCGTTGTACATCCCCAGTGAACTGCTCATCCACATCCTGGCCGATTTCCGCTACCGGGCAGCCACGCGCCTGCCCGGCATGAAAGGGCTGATCGACGACCTGCGCGTCGATGAGTGGCGGCGGGCCAACACCATCCGCGACAATCTCAGAAACATGACCTTCGTGCTGCCGGAAGAGGACTTCCGGGAAGAGTCCGAACAGTCCGGCGGCGGCGCCGAGCTGGCCAGCGGCGAAGGTCCCTACCCCACCGGCGAACAGATGGACGGGCTGCTATGAGCATGAAACCGCATGAAACCCGGCGCCGCACATCCACCTCCGTGCTCTGCGCCATGCTCGAAGACGTCAAAGCCGTCCTCGTCGCGCCACCCTGCCTCTTCGCCCAGCCCGGCGTGACCGTGCTCACCGAAGACGACGGCGACATCGACACCCTGATCGAGCAGACAGTCGGCGCCCTCGGCATCGTGGCCACCGTCATGCTGGTCAACGCCCAGGCCGCCAACCGCAACCTGCCCGGCCCCGTCTTCGGCAACGCCTCCCTTATTGTCGAGATCGCCGAAAACACCATCGCCAACCGCTCGGAGGCCGGCACCGGCGTCACCTGCCTCGAAGCCGCCGAAGACGCCGCCCGCCATCTACACCAGGCGCGCTGCGCGTCCGGCCGCATGATCCTGGTAACCGACATCCGTAAATACGCGCAGCCGCCGCCACCCGCGAACGTCTGCTACCACGTCGTCTGCACCACAGGCGACATACACATCACCAAGAGGAGCTGACACCATGTCCATCACACAACCCGTCATCACCGCCGACACCATCTACATGGGCGCGGCCCACATACTTTTCGCCACCTCCAAGTACCTCTGGGCCGAAGGCCCCGTGCAGGTGCGGCTGGTGCGCTCCGAACTCGACGTCCAGGTGGCAGGGTTCGGCAAGGTCTCGTCGCCCTCCACCGACGAGACCATCGAGATCACCTTCCAGCCATCCAACCACGTCGACGCCGACATCCTGTCCTTCCTCTACGGCTCGGTCTTCTCCGCCATGCCCGGCTCTTCGTACTTCGGCGCCACCGACACCGAGGTCAAGGTGCACACCATGGCCGGGCGCGCCCTGACCATCGCCAACTGCAAGCCCACGGTCTTTCCCGCGCTGCAGTTCGGAGTCGGCGTCAAGCGGTTCGCCGGCCCCGTCACCCTCACCGGCATCCTCAAGCGCAACACCGCGCGCGCCACCGCCAACGCCCTCTTCACGCCCTGGGCCGACCTCGCATGGTCCGCCGAGCCCGACGAGGCCGACTACCCGCAGGCACCCAGCCAGGTCACCTGGGCCAGCATCGACGGCAAAAATCTCGAAGCCATGGACGCATGGGTCTTCACGCCCCAGATCTCCCTGCGCCCGCTCGTGCTGCCCAACCTCGGCACCGTCGACTTCCGCATCGACGAAGTCTCCGCGCAGGTCGCCGCCACCCCCGCCAACCTGCTCGAAGCCGAACTCTGGCAGACCTACGCCATCGGCGCCAGCCGCGAGCTCGGCAAGACCATCGCCGGCGGCGACCTCACGCTGGCAGAGGACAACCCCGGCCTCACCGCTGTCGTCAAAAACGCCATCATCACCCCGCCCACCAGCACCTTCGACACCCAGAACCCCATTGCCGGGCAGTGTACCTGGACATCCCGCCGCAAGGCCGCGGACGGCGCCTGGCAGCCCGCCGCCACGCTCGAGGTCACTGCCGCCCCGGCTTAAGGCCATGATATGAAAGTCGTCTACGGAGCTACCACCCTCTGCGACGGCGTCGAGTACGACGGCGTCGCAGGCAAGTTCATCGGCCCGCTCGGACCCAACACCGTGCGCACCGTATGGGACCAGGCGCCGCGCAAATACATCGGCGCGGCCGCCGCCACCCCGTGCAACCTCGGCAACGCCCTGGGCGAATACCCGCTGCGCGTCGGCGTCGAGTTCGCCACCGTCGCCGCCGCCCAGGTCTTCGCCTACACCCACGCCGCCTCCCTGCCCGCTAGCGGCACCCTCGCCATCACCGGCGACCACGGCGACGGCGAAGCCTTCGCCCTCGCCTCCATTGCCGAGTGCAGCGTCGAACAGTCCGGCTGCGCCTGCATCATCGACTACAAATTCCAGACAGGAGTGCCAGATGAAGAATAGCGTGATCCTTCTAGCCCTTTTCACCGCCCTTGCAGCCCAGGCGCAAGTGTCTTGCCAATGGGTTGCCGACGCCTCGCGCCCCGCCGCCGTGGAATACCCCGCCTACCAAGGCGAAACCCTCTGGCTCGAACCCTCCTTCACCTCCTACGGCGAGGCCGTCGATCTCTCCGGCGCCGCCGCCACCCTATACTGGCAGACCAACGGCATGGGCTCCGCCTGGTGGAGCAAGCCCGCCGCCGTCGCGACCGGCCAGACCAGCAGCGTGCGCGCCGTTTTCGCCCCCACCAACGACGTCGGCGCCGCGGCCTACACCTTCTTCATCGGCCTCGCCTCCACCGGCGGGATATCCTACCGCGCCTACGGCAGCCTCGCCATGCGCGCCTCGCCAGGCTTCAGTCCCTCCGAGGCGCCCGCGCCCGACTACTACCCCACGCTGGCCGGCGAGCTCGCCCCCTACGTCTCCCCCCTGCTCTCCGGTCTCACCTCCGGCGTCCCCGCCCAGATCTCCGCCGCCATCGCGCCCCTCGCCACCACTCAGCACGTCGCCGCCGCCTACTATCCCCTCGCCGGCGGCGACCTCGCCGCCGGCGCGACGGTAAATGTCGTTCAAATCTGGGGCGGCGGTCTGGGGCGCACGGTACTTGGCAGCCAATACCTGCGTTTCACCGCCGCCTCCGACAATATCGACGTTCAACTGTTTCTCCCCAATGTCCAGCCGAACGCGCAATATACAGGTTTCCTCGCCACCCGCGACGACGTCGCCGCCGCCACCGCGCCCCTCGCCACCACCCAGCACGTCGCCGCCGCCACCGCGCCCAAACTCGACCGCGCCGCCGGCACCGCCTCCAACCTCACCCTGTGCGGCTGGGTCGATCTCCCCCAGTCCACAGCCACCAATCTCGTGCTCCGCGTCTGGTCATCCAACGCCGTCATCTTCGCATCGGAGGTCTACCAGTGAAACTCTCTCCCTTTTACCCTCGTCATTGCGCCCACTTGGTGGTCGCAATAATGTTCCTCTCCGCCCACGCCCTCGCCGCCGCCACCAACATCGTCGTCCAGATCTCCGCCGACGGCGCCGAGACCATCCCGCCCGAGACCATCGCCACGCCAGCGCAGGTCGCGGCGGTCGACGCGGCCGCCGCAGCCGCTCTCGACGCGGCCGCCGCCGCCGCCGCCGCAGCCGCCGAATCCGCAGCCGCTGTTACGCTTTACAGCACCAACTACGTTGTCACGTCCACGGTCTACGTGCAGAGCATCGGCGGGGTGCCGTTCGACCCGTCCAACCAGACCGTTACCGTCCAGTCCATCGCCACCACCCCCACCAACCTCGCGATCATCGCCACCGTCCGCCAGATCCCCCTGGTGCCGCCCGTCCTCGACTGGCGCGCCGCGCTCGCCGCCGGAGCCTGGACCAACATCCCCGCGACCGTTGCCGAGACTACCATCCCGCCCGGCGTCACCAACGCCGCCAAGGCCTACCGGTTCACCCTGGCGCGTCCGGACGGCGGCTCCTCGTTCTTCCGTGTCGTAGACAACTCTTCCGGCGCGTCCGGCTCCGGACTCTGGTGGCTGGTCTACGGCGGGATATGGGTCGATGGTCACGAGGGTTTCTCCGGCACCGTCACCAATGATACCGAGGAGCTGAAATTCGTAGGCGGCATACTGGTCGAGCCCGACCCGCTGGGAGAATAAACATGTATCGAATCGCGCAACATACCGAAATTTCGCGTGGCTGGCAGATGGTCGTCGTCGCGCTCGTCGGCCTGCTGCTGCTCTCCGTCGTTGTGCGATCCTCATTTTTCCGCGACCTCGCCACCAAAATCCGCGCCGCCCGCTGGCAATCGCTGATCATCGTCGGCCTGCTGATAAGCTGGTTCACTGTCACCGGCGCCCCAAAGACCCCGGACGTAGTCGGCAAATTGTTCCGGCTGCTGTTCTTCAATCCCGTCTCCCAGACCTGGCCTCTGATGCAACCCGACGCGGACATCACCGCCGCCGAGGCCGCTGTCGCACAGGCCGAGGCCGATCTCGCGCAGGCCGATGCCATTGTCGAGAGCAACGAGGTCTGGACGCTTTCCTTCGACTGGCCAGCGCCCGCGCGCGTACCATACCACCCCCGCCAGAACGTGCTGGCCTGGACCGCGAAAGTCGCCCCCACCAACATCGCAGGCACCCTCTACGAAGACCACTACGTCTGCTTCAACGCCGCCGCCAGCACCAACCCCGCCGTCATCCTCATCGAGTACGCCCGCACACTCGACGGCGGCGAAGTCGAGCGCGTGTCCGCCGCCGTCGTCACCAATAGCCATCCCGAAATGTCCGTGGTCGAGTTGCAATCCGGCTCCTACACCTGCTACTGGTTCAGGTGCGAGGTGCCTGCGGCCTACACCGCCTGTGTCCGCGACTGGAACGGCGAGGCTCTGTTCGGCTCGCCCGCCGACAGCGAAAAAGGGTTCGACCTACTCGGAACTCTCGTAATCGACGACGGCGGCGACGTCTGGGTGGGAGCCACCACCAACATCGTGATCGGCGGCGTCACTAACACAATCCGCAACGGCATCGTCACCAAGGACTGACATGATAAAGCTCGTAACCATTGTAGCGTTCCTCTCCGTGCTCTCCGCCCAAGGCAAGGGCCAGGGGAACGGCCAGAGGAACAGCCGGCAGCAGCAGCAGCAAAGGAAAGCCGAAGTGTCCGGCCACAAGATCACAGAGAAGATCGGCCGGCAATCCGGCAGGGGCACCAACATCGTCTGGCAGACCGGCCGCGAGTTCCCCCTCATGTTCGACATCGCCGCCCGCGCCCAAAAGCACAAATCCCAGCAGAAAGACATACCAGTCCCCGCTCCCCTTTTACCCTCGCCATTGCCGCCACTCGGTGGCCGCAATAACACCACCAACACACTCCTAAAGGAACACGCAAAATGACCAACATCATCATCGCGCTGCTAAACACCAACGCCGTCATGGCGCTCCTGATCGGCGCCCTCGTCACCAGCCTCGTCAAATGGTTAGCCACCGAAAACGGGCTCAAATGGAAAAAATGGGAGGGCCTCGCCATCACCGCCGTCCACGCCGCCGAGAAAGCCATCCCCGACACTGCGTCAAGCAAGTCCATCCTCAGGCTCGACAAAGCACTGAAACTCTTCGTCGAGAAATACTCCGTCGCCACCCGCATAGTACCCAACCAGTCAGACCTCGTGCAGATCGAGAGCCTGATCTCCACCGTCCACAACGCCCTCAAGGAAGCCGGAACACTATGAACCCCCGCGCCAAAAAGGAAAAAATCACAATGAAACTAAAAGCTAAAAAAGCCAAGCTCAAGGCCAAGCTCTCCGCCAAGCGTGCGAAGCTCGCCGCCCTCTGCCTTCTGGCCCTCGCCCTCTGTCTCGCGGCCGGATGCGCCTCACAGCCAAGCCGGGCGCAGACGCAGACCATCCGCGACTGCACCTTCTACGTCATGGTCCCGGCCGGTTTCCCGACGAACGCCCCGGCGCTCGCCCTCGGAACCATCGGCGACCTCTTCACGCAGAATCAGGTCGTCGAAAACTCAGGCACCGAAACCACCAGCCCGCAGCACACCGTCTCCCCGACCACCGACATCTCCGTCCCCATCGGCACCGGCGGCGGCTCCTCCTGGTCCAGCCTCTTCAGCGGCATCGCCTCGCTCTTCAACGGCGGCACGGTGACCGACGCCACCGCCGCCGCGACCGCCGCCTCGACAGCGACAGCCGCAACCGACGCATCTCCATAACCGCACCCTCCGGGCGCGTGCGGACCGCCGCCGCGCCCTTTCCCCGTCTCCTCGGCTACTCCTTCAACTCGCTATTCGGTAAAGACCAATGACAGCCCGCGAAAAAATATTGTCAAAAGCCCTCGTAACCTCCGGCCTCTCGTCCGCCGAGATCGACCGCCTGCTCGCCGGCCTCAAAGACCGCGCCTTCTTCTCCGCCCGCTGCGAGTCTGTCCGCCACCTGCAGACCGCCCAGGCGCAGGTCGCGGACTGGCTCGGCTCCGCCAAACGCGCGGACGGCGCCTTCACAACCCGCGCCTCCGCCGTCTCCGCCATCATGGAATCCGCCCGTAGGCAAGGCCTCTCCACCGGCACCGGCACCGTCGCCGATCCCGCCAGCGCCGCCCGCGCCAAAGTCATTGTCGATACCAACGCCGATCTCGCCCGCGGCCATGTCGCCCGCGTCCAGGGCGCCTCCACCGGCGCCCGTCTCGCCTTCCCCGCCCAAGAGCTGATCCGTGCCGAAGAGCGGCAAGCCAGGCGCGACTGGCGCGGCCGCTGGACCGCCGCAGGCGGCCAGCTCCATGCCGGCCGCATGATCGCCCTCAAGGAAGATCCCGTCTGGATCGCCATCTCCCGCTTCGGCGTGCCGTACCCGCCCTTCGACTACGGCTCCGGCATGGGCGTCGCCGATGTCGACCGCGACACCTGCCTGCGTCTCGGAGTCATCAAAGACGATTACCGCCCTGAGGGCGACCTGATCGAGGACTTCAACGCCACCCTCGAAGCCCAGATGGAGTTCAAAGGCGCCGCCGATCCCGGCTGGCGCTTCCTCAAAGACTCTTTCGGAGACCAGGTCAAATACGACGACGGCAAAATCCGCTGGCAGGCCGACATCATAAAGGACGCGCTCAGCAATCCGGCGGACATACATGTTGGGGTCAGTCCAATGCCGGAGTTTAAAGGCCGCAAACTGACCGTCCCGAAAAGCGACTTCGAGCACCTGCTTATCAGGCACGTCGGCTATAAAGGCAAGCCGCCGGAATCCTCCCGTCTGACCGAGCGCGAACTGCAAATGCTCCCGTCCGTGTGGAGGCACCCCGACCGCGTCATCCCCCAAGGCGGCACCACGCATTGGGTGGAGTACGACTCGGCGGACGGATCGGTTTACCGGATTGTCACGGATGTTTATCCCTCTGAGGTTTCATTCAGGACGTTCTATAAACCGGACATCAAGCAGGAAAAGAAAGGCGCATGAGCGTGCCGACTCGCGGCTTATAGCCGCCTCATACCAATCGGCACACCACCCATGCGCTGGAAACAAGGTAGCAAAACATGGCAGAGTTGACAACCATAGAATGCGACATCGCGCCCGCCCGCCGCCTGCTCGCAGGGGTCAAGGCCACCGCCCTGCCCACCATCCTCCAGGCCGCCGGCGCGGGCGTCCGCAACGCCGCCGTCGCCCACTTCCGCGCCCGCAACTCCGAACCCGCCCGTTCCGCCGGCTTCCCCCGCTTCGGCGAATCATGGCCCAAGTCCAACTTCTGGTCCGGCGTCGCCGAAAGCGTCGGCGAGGTGGAGGTCTTCGGCGACACCGCCACCATAGCCATATCCTCGCCCGCCCTCGCCCACAAGGCGGACCCCAACCCGCCGCCGATCACGCCTAAGGGCGGCCGCAAATACCTCGCCATCCCAGCCAACGCCCGCGCCGCCGGCTTCCCCGGCATGCCCCGCGACTTCCTCGGCGGCGCCATGCGCTTCGGCTACGCCGCCACCCCCGACGGCGCCCTGCTCCCCGCCCTGCTCGCCACCCGCGATCACCTCCGCACCGTCACCCGCGGCAGGCAGGCCGGACGCCGCGTCGCCACCGCCATCGACAAACAGCAAAAGTCCGGACACGGCGATGTCCAATACTGGCTCGTCCGCCAGGTCCAGACCAGCCACGACCCCGCCGCCATGCCCGACCCCCCCGCTCTCGCCAACGCCGCCACGCGTGCGGCCCAAACCGCCCTTAACCAACTGCTAACCTAGGTACGCCCATGCTCTCTCTCCCCTTTTACCCTCGTCATTGCGTCCACTTGGTGGTCGCAATAACAATCGCGACCAACTCCTAGCCAAAGGACGACCATGTCCATCGGAACCGACATCCTCCTCAAAATCAAAGGCACCTTCGATTCCAAACCCGTCGACGATGCCATTAAGAAAACCGGAGAACTCGGCCAGATCGCCAGTAAAGCCGGTAAAGACGGCGAGACCAGCATAAGCCTCATGTCCGCCGCCTTTTCTATCATGTCCGGCAGTATCAGGGGAGCAGTTCTCGTGCTCGGTCGCCTGATCTTGAAAATCAAGGCGCTGCAGATGGCCATGGGGCCGATCGCCCTCTTCGCCGCGTTGCTCGCCTCTCTGGTTGCCCTCTTCGTTTCCATCCGCGACCGCGCCGCCGAAGCCGTAGAGGCGCTGGCAAAGTTCAAGGCCGACTCCTACGAGAAGCAGGTACAGAAGATCGAGGAAGCCCACGCCCGCTGGGACGCCGCCAACAACCGCAGCCTCGCGATCCGCGAGGCTTCCCACCAGTTCTTCACCGCAGAGCAGGAAGCCTACAAGGAAGAAGCCCTCGCCCTCAACGAGCTTGCCAAGCAGCACGAACTCTCCAACGCCGCCAGCGACGACGAACGCCTCATCATCGAAAACAAATTCAAAGCCCGCGCCAATGACATCTCCGGTAAATTCGATACTGCCGCCAGCAAGCAAGAGCAGGCCCGCCTCGAACAACAGGCCCAAGACGCCGAAGCGCGTCTCCGCCACAACGAGAAGCAGATCGCCGAGAAGCAGGAGATCGCCCGTCGCCGCTTCATGGAAGAAGCCTACTACGCCCGCCGGGCCAGCGAAGAGGCTGCCGCGTGGTTTTTCAAGTCCGACTCCGATAAATACATCAAATTCGCCGCTGATGCCAGCTCCGGCGTCACCCGGCAGCTCAAGGATATCCAAGCCCTCAAAGACGAAAACGCCCAGCTTAAAATCGTCGCCGATCACGCCCGTAAAATGGCCGGTGTCCAAGGTATCAAGACCCGCACACTGGGCGTCTCGCAAGAGGCCGAAGGCATTGCCACCACCCGCGAGTCTGCCGACACCCTGGCTGACATTGCCGACCGCGCCGCCAAAGAACGCGAGCAGGCCCGCGTCGAAGCCGCACGCGAGCGACTCCAGTCCCGGATCGACGAGAAAAACCGCCAGCAAGAAGCCGCCGAGGAACGCTTCTCCGGCTTGACAGACAGCGCCAGGCGCAAGGTCTCCATAGAAAAGCGCGAAGCCGCCGAGGCCGGCGGAGTCGCCGAATCATACCGCAGGAAAGGCGACCGCAAAGGCTATGCCAAGGCCATGCAGGAATGGCAGAGCGAGCAGGCCGAGGCCGAGGCCGCCTCAAAAGAGTTGCTGGCGGTGGGCAGCGAGGCCGTGCGCGTGGTCAAAGGCATCAGGCAAGAGATCGACACACTCAAGGAGCAACTCAAGAGGGTGGGGCAGTAAGTGTACACCATCGTAATAAACAGCGGTTCTCCGCAGACACTGGAGGCGGTCGGCATCACCTCCGCCCGCCTGGACTATGCGGCCAACGGCGTGGACTCCTTCGAGTTCACCGCTGATTCCGCCCTCACCGCCGCCGGCATCGCCTTTGCGGTTGAAGTCAAGGTCTACGACGGCGACGCGTGTGTCTTCATAGGCGAGATCACCGACACGCCGTCAGACGCCGCCGCGGACTCGCCCGCCCGCAAATCCTACCGGGCGCGCGGCTACCTCAACCGGCTCGACCGCATCCAGTACACACAGGACATCAACGCATGGAACGTGTCCGAGGCCGAGCTGCAGGAGTTCGTCGATCCCCGCGTCGTGCTCGGCATGCGCTACCCCGACACCCGCGTCAACAACACCGCCCAGATCGCCGATGTCCTCGACTTCGCCGTGTCCGTCAAATCCGTGCCCGTCTCGCGCGACGCGACTTGGCCGTCCGGCTTCCTCTGCCCGGTCGATCAGAAGGAAGACATCTCCTGCTGGGACGCCGTCGTCTCCCAGCTCCGCTGGCTCCCCGACCACGTTCTCTGGTGCGACTACTCTTCCGAATCGACCGTCGTCAAGCTCTCCCAGGCTGCCGACATCTCGCCCGTCTCCCTTGCCGCGGACGGCGATCTGGCCGGCATCTCAGCCACACCACGCCACAACCTTCAGATGCACGGCGTCAACGTCTACTTCCGCAAGGTGTCGTTCGTCGACGGCGCGGCCGTCGAGAGCCGCACCGTCCAGTCGGCCGGAGATCACACGGATCTGTACGCGACCGCTCTCTACATTGATCTCGACGGCGGCGCGGTCGAGATCACCCGCCAGGCCATCACTGTCGCCGACTACCCATCGTTCAGCCCCTCGGCCCCCGAACTCAAACTGTGGCTCATCGCCAAAGCCCCGTGGCTCGCCGATATCACCAGCTTCGAGATCACCGCCGTCGCACGGACCGGGGAGCACTCCTACGCTAAAGAGTTTATGACCGGCTCTATCCTTAAATGGATGCCGGTGGAGCACGAAGAAGAGACCATCACCGTCACCGTGGAATACGACATCACCGACAGCAACGGGAACTACATCGAGCGAGCCACCACCAAGACACCGGTCCAGGTCACATCCTGCAACGGCACCACCAAAACCTACTCCAAGGTCGTGTCCAGCGATTCCGGCGAGCTAGAGCCCGAAGGCCTCGCGGCCGGCCTTTACGCCTCATGGTCAATGCTACACTGGGACGGCAGCGTGTCTTCCTTCCTGCCCAAGACGGGCTATATCCTCCCCGGAGCCCGCCTCAACATCACAGGCGCCCACGCTTCTCTCGCGTCCATGGCCGCGCTCGTGCAGTCCGCTTCCGTCGACCTCCAGACCCAGTCCCTCGACATCGGATTCGGCACATGCAGAGCCCTTGAGGCCGACTCCTACACAGCCCTCTACCGCGCCATCCGCTACCGCCGCAGCTCGACACGCCTCCTGGCCGACGAAGACGACGACGACGCGGCTGAAAAAGACGAGACGTCTATCCTCGCGTCACCCAAAGGCCACTCTTCGCGCTCTCCAGCCGTCGAGCGCAAGCAGATCGGCGTCGCCGACACAGAAGGGCGCTCAGTTTCCGTGTCCGCCTCCGACCTCGAATCCGGCGAAGAAGCCCAATTCCGCACCATCGAATGGTCGGATCCAGACGGCAACCCCCGGCACGCCCGACTCCTCGCCACCCCCGCGCAAGACGGCGAGGCCGAGGACGAGGACGCCGACCCCTGCGACGACCACCCTGACGGCGGCGACGGTGTGGACATTGTCAGCGACGGCGGGGTTCCCGTAGGCGGCGTGATCGGCGGAGGCGGAAGCGGAGGCGTCGCCTTCGGCGGCGACGAAGCCGGGCAGCCCACCCCGTGCGCCGGCACAACCATCGGATCATAAAGAAAGAAGGATATCATCATGGCACAGACAACCTACGTGGCACGCGCCCAGCGCTTCTGCCGCCAATACCGCTCTCCAAACCTGTCGGCCCGCTGGTCGTCGCTCTCTTCCGCCGCCGAGGCGGCCGAGCGCATCCAGTCGGAACGCTGGTTGCACATCACTTCCGACCTGGCCCCGCAGCTCTCCCCCCACCTGGAGGCCGAAGGCGAGCCCGACACTCTCGACTACCTCGACGCATACAGCCTATGCGCCGAACACGCCGACAGCCTGCACCGCGCCTACGCCGGTTGCGTGGCCTACCGCATCGAGCTGCCCGACGCCGCAGCCGGGCTGGATCTCGTCTCGCTCTCCGCCCGCGTGTTTTCCGACCCCTACAATGTCTACGGAGCCCGCATCGCCGCCGCCAAGTCCGCCTCCGCGCTACCGGATTCCGACTGGACAGTCATCCGCGAAGGCCTGGACGCGGACGGCGTCGAAGGCGTCGACTACCAGAGCGCCGTCGCCCCCCGCACAACAAACGAGCTCGTCACGATCGCCTACGGCGCAAACGAGCTCGTCACCCTGGAATTGTCAGAAGGCGTGATCATCAGTGCGGTCGGCAAATACCTGTGGGTATATCTCTCCCTCGAGGAATACGCCTACGCGCGCTCGGGGTGGCTCGAAGGCTCCAGCCGCATAGAGCCGATCTTCACCCTTGTCTTCTCCGCCGCAATCGCCGGTTACGCCGAAGGCGATTCCATCGGAGGCGGCTACCCCTCGTCCGAAACGGTGCTCGCCGTCGCCGGAGTCGCGGCCGCGCCGATCATACCGTCTGTCTCGTCCCATACCGCAACATGGCCGACCCTTGAGGAACCAAAATACAACACGATCCACCAGGCTGGCCGGGTCACGTATTTCGCCACTCTCGACACATCCGAGAAGGCCCGCTCCGCGTATGCCCAACTGCTGGCCGGAGCTCCCGGCAACAACCAGAGCGCCACCGCCCCGGACGGGGAGAACGACGGCAAGCTGTGGACCCACAAGCGCCTGACCGGATCGTCAGGCTACAGCCCTCTGCAGCCCGGCTTGGCCGCGGGGATCATGGGCACTGACGCGGCGACGGATCTGGTTGTTGCCGCCGCATCCTACTACATGATCCCGTGCATGATGCCCCGCGCGGCCATGCGCAACATCATTCTGCTCAACGGAGCGTCCGCGCTCGACCTCGGCGGCGTCGGCATCCAGCTCACGCCCTGGTTCATTGCCAGCCCCAGCGACCTGTCCACAGCCGGGACACGGTTCAACCACTGTTTCATCATGCTCGCGCTGACGCGCCAGCGGACCTTCTGGCTCGGCGACACATCGTCCGTGAGCGGCACCGTGTCCAACGGCGAGGGCACACCCGTCGAATACTCCCTCTCCGCCACACGTCTAGGCCCCCGCATTATCCTGCCCGACGAGATAGCCGCCGACCAGGAGATCGCCATAAGGCTTGATGATTCGATTCCCGGCGACGGGTTCATAGTTCTCGTCCCGTGGGTTATTGATCCCGGCCCGGCCGCGCCCGCAGAGATGGCCGGCCCTGTAGGTTTAGGCACGCTCTACGCGCTCGGCACATCATCCGGCGGCGCGTCGCAATACGGTTCCGGCTGGCTTCCCGGCATCCGCCTTGAATGATCTCTGCACCCCACTTGCAACCTTCCCGCAAAGCCCTCAACCCCCGCTTATTTTCCCATGTATTTGATATTCTTTCCCAACTAGCGGGCGCGGATACTGCGTT